>WNGI01000009.1_pt1 | contig 132733 bp, 210 predicted proteins | sample 5400621 | NCBI WGS metagenome assembly WNGI01 (sample SAMN13153374, study PRJNA577476) | soil metagenome | isolation source: 20 cm soil or saprolite under Garry oak tree replicate 1 | place: USA:California | collected 2016-06-15 | reverse complement strand
CCTGCCTCGCCTGCCACTTCTCAATCCCGCCAGAACCGCCACGCCTTCCTGATCACGACTTGCCTGCGACAACCTGCACCGCCGCGCCACTGCACGCCTAAATCCCACCGCGCCCAACCACATCAGGACCTGCCTGCGGTGACATGACCCGTTCCAGCCTAACCTGCATTGCCGCTGCAGGACTGGCCTCGTTCGCACCATTGCTGGCCGAAACCCTGCGTGCCCCTCCCCGAGCAGAACCCGCCACTCCACGCCTGCTGAAACAGACCTCAACTTGACATTCCGTGCCTCGTCACTCCACGCCTGCACTGCCACTAACCCTGCGCGTCAGAACATGACGTTACTATCCTCGCCAAGTCCTGCCTGCACCGACTCGCCATCCGTACCGGAACATTTCAGAACTGGCCGCCCTAAACGCGCCTGCACTTCCAACCCTGCCATTGCTCGCCGTCCACACCAGTCCTGCCTCGCCTCGTTCGTGCCGATTCGATGCTGGCCAAGCCGCTGCTCGACGCCCGGGGCTGGCCGTTGCTGGCCATACCTGGCCACACCTGCCGCGTCGTACCGTCCAGAACGTCCCTGAGCACGCCTGCCAAATTCTTCCCCGTCTGTCACCAGCACGTCTTAACAGTCCACGCCTGCTGTTTCTTACCACGCCAAACCATATCAGTCCTGCCCGCTTCTCGCCCCGCCTGCAAAGAACACGCCACGCCAACGCTGGACTCGGCCCGCCTTGTTCTTTCCATGCCTGCATTACCGCATCTGGACCAACATCTCCCGGCCCAAACTCGCCTCGCCTGCAACGTCCGATCATGCCCCAACAAACCGCCCGAAACATTCCCCGCCTGCACTGCCGTACCTTTTCACGCCCACTTTCTAACCAACCACGACTCGCCTGCTATTGCTCGCCGGGAACGTGACTAGCCATAACCCAGCAATCCATGCCTGCTGTTCCCTGCTCCGCCACACCCGGCCTTCCACGCCCGGACTTGCCGGCCGCTGCCCGCTATCACTCGCCATCGCGTGCCCTTACACAACACGCTCTAGCGCGACGCGCCTGCGTTGCCAGATCTTGCCCGGCCCAACTGCGCCCGGCCAGGGCCAACCGTAACTCGCCTGCGACTGCCAGCCAACCCTCTCCTATGCTTGCCTTTGCAGCCCCAACCTTCCCGCGCCTGCGTTACCGTGCCTTTACTCTCCCGGTTCACGACGGACCCCGCCGACCCGCGCCACCACCCGCCTGCATTTCCTTGTCGGGGCGAAACGGACCCGAACTAGCCACGCCTGCGTCGCCGGTGCTGGCCGACCTGAACCAACCTCAACCCGGCAAGCCTAGCCTGCAACTGCTCACCACGTCATGCCGCCTTCCAGCCAATACGCAACGCAACAAATCGCGCCCGGCCTGGCCTGCGACACCTCTACACGCCGCTACACGCCGCTGCAATTCGCTCCGTGCCCTACTACGCCTGCATTGCGAGTCCAGACCGCTTCCCGCCCGGTCGCGCCGTAATCCTGCGTTCCTTGCCGGCCTCCCCGCTCCTTTCCTGTTCGCGCCTTAACACTCCACGCCTGCGATTCCCGGACTGGTCGCAGCTCGACTCTCCCTGTCCAGCCTTTGTGCTCCACGCCTGCCCAGCCTGGCCCTTCCGATTCATTGCCTGCCCGGTCATACCGCATCCCGCCAGGACAGTCCTGCCAAGAATCACCCGGCCATCTAACTCTCCGCGCCTGCACTTCTAGGACGCAACTTGCCGGTCCTGGTCTGAACCTGCCGCGCCTGCTATGTCACGCTCCTGCTCGTCCCGCCGTCCAATCCTCGCCTGCCTTGCCTTATTTCTTTTTCGAAATTTTCTTCTCGGTCGAATCCATGGCCTTGAATACCATCGACAGTTCTTTCAACCCTTTGAATTTTTCTCTAAAAAAATTCATTTCTTCGAGCGAGTCCATCAAGAGTGATTCGCGCAGTGTCACGTTTTTCAAGATTGAAACAAGTGGCCTATAGCCGCCTTCTTGCCGGTCATCGCGCAATGAAACGAAAACACGGACTTCATGGCCGCGATCTTCGCCGCCGACATACTCGACGACGCAATTGATAAGTTGCCGGGCTTCTTGGAGTCGGCATTTTTCGGCAGCTATTGAATCATCCCAAGTGAAAAATTTGTGCAGGACCGAATTCTCCGGCTCCGCCGCCTTCACAACATCTGTTGGAAATAAAATACCGGCATTTCGCTCCGCGAGAGACTTCAACGTATTGATGACTTCTGTGTTCTTTAGCTTCGACATCGTTCCTCCCTTCAAAGAAGAATGGGCGATTTCGGCTCGCCCGGGCCGCTGTGTGGATGTCTGTCCTCGCCTGCCGTGCCTCATTCTGTCCCGGCCCCGGCTCGCCCCGCCATATACCGCCACGCCTGGCCTGGCCCCGCCTGCCGAGTCAGAAGAATTGAGTTAAGCTACTTTGGCTTGTGGTTGTTGTTCGAGTTCAAAACAGCCCCAACCCATTCCGCAACTATTTTTTGAATCATGTCTACCTTCGCCAAGGCCAACTTGCATTCCAACGCGACTGAGAAGATGACTGACATCTTCGATTGAAAATTGATCGGCATCGAATCGAATCCGAACCTTTGCCGACCAATCGTGATAAGCCGCTCTTGTTGTTACGTAAGGCTGACCAGTTTCGACGCGCGCCATGTCGCTTTGTTTGACAGGCTTGCCGTAAATTCTGATCAAAGGGATTTGCGGTTCGGTCTTGTCCCAGCCATCGGCCAAAACGAAAATGCTCATTTTCGCCAAAGTCATTTTGAAATTTACAAGCCGGCACGCAGAGATCATCGCATTTCTGATCGAGGCCGCGTGAAAGCCGTCCCAGTTTTCCTTGCTGATGTAGCGGGATTCAAAAAAAGTGTCATCGCTGTTTTTGGGTTCGCGATTCTTCTTGGAGGTAGCGCTCTTGCCTTGTTCCATTTTGAGCGCCATTTGTTCTTTAACTTTTGTCGAGAAGCGATGAATGACAAGCGGACTCGTTCCTTTGATGTTAAAGGTTGCGACCCGCAAATCCGGCGCTTTGATTTGTACAGAGGTGGTCTTGTTGTCTACGAGCGCGTCCGATTTCGGACCGCGCCCCGACAAGCCGGGTTCTGATCCTGGGATTAGTTTTCTGCTAGCCATGTAATTCTCCTTGAGCCGCCTTCCTCGAACACTAATGAGGAATGGGGGCGACAAGAAGAAATGAGGACTTGAAAAGCTGGAAGAAGTTCAGTAGATTCCGGCCAGCCAATCAAGAAGGTCACTCTTCTTGTTTGGTTAGGATCGGCCCGCGTGCTCAACACACCGGGTCGGTCCGAAACTGTGGAAAACCTATACCTCACTAGTGGGTTTGTCAAGCTTTATTTACCGGGTAAGTTTTGTGGTATACTGTTTGCGGCGAGGGCGAGGGCAGGCGAGCAGAGAATGGGCGCGGGTTGGATTGGCATGGTTGAGCAGTGCAGGCTTGGAGCGGCAAGTCCGGGCAGGGCTGGCCTAGGCGCGGAGCGAAGCGGTTCAGCAGTGCAGGCGTGGAGAGTTGGGCTAAGGCTCGTTATGGCAAGGTGCGTCACGCAGTGGCCTGGTATGACGTGGCAGGCTAGGACTGACGTGGACGGTAAGGACGGTTCAGGAGTAGCAGGCTTGGAAAGATAGGATGAGCAGAGGCGAGTTCACGCAGCGGGATGATCGGGCAGTGCAGGCAAGGATCGTCGGGTTTAGGGCATGGCGTGGGCGGGCCGGATAAAGGCACTGCAGGCAAGCCCTGGCGCGACGAGTTTAAGGTGAGGCAAGAAGTGGCAGTGGCAGTGGCAGTGCAGGCGTGGCACGTTAAGACTGGGTTAGCAATGGAGAGGCGGAGCGGGTTCAGGGCGAGGCAGGCATGGATTCAAATGCCTGTCTCGACAGTAATTCTCCAAAATATTACCAAGTTGTTATCTTCGAATTCTCTGCCCCATTCTGAACCGCCATCGAGGTAAGTATTTGTCACTAACCCACCGAGTGTTTGGCGCTCACCAAACGAACTTTTGTTACTGTCCGTTTGCATTGCAGTATCGATCGCATCGGAAATATTATTTGCGATCGTTTCTCCATTTATTTGATTGCTTGGATCTGCCACAACATAAAGCCAAAGATTGTAATGCAAAAGATATTTTGTCAGCCCAGCGCGGCGTTCTTGCGGCTGATCAAAATGTTCAGAATCTGGCCCGCCTTTGAATAAAACTAGAAAAGGTTTCTCGACGTCATTTACTGCAGTCCAAATTCTCGGCGACCTCGTGATGGTTTTGCAAAGCGCGGCAAGGGCCTGGTTGGTTGCAAGAAGATTGAAAAGCGCGACCGAAATTTGCTCGCGCGTATTTTTCACGGCTTATTCAGCTCCGCATCAAGAGCGCCGCGCAATTGCGTTTCGATTTCAGCGGCATTCTCCTCGAGCGATGGCGTCATGTAGGGTCTGGCTGAGAGCGCTGGGTGTGTAACATTTCGACGGTAAAGACGCTTGCCATCGACAAGAAAAGAAAGTGCCCGGGCTTTTGTGGCGGTGATCGTCCAGGAATGCGATACGCCGCCGGTACCGCCAGCGCTCACATCTTCGTAGAGAGTGCCGTACCAGGCAGGGCCTCCAGCTCCTTCTACGGCGCCGACGATGCTGGTTCCTTCAAGTGTTGCCGGGACATAACGGATGCTGCCGGCAAGAACGCCAGTTTGCCGTTTCAACGCTTGGCCGGAAAGTTTTTGAGAAACGATGTAACTCTGAAGTTGAATCATCAATTCGTTGACTTTGCTCATGAGGACGCGCACTATCGCGGGCCCTTTGGCCTTGAGCGCTTCGACCAGGCGCGTGTCGGAGTTGGCGATGAAGGAAATTTTCAGCACTACAGCACCCTGGTGTATCTGTCAACCACATGTTGGCACTCAATTGGTACGTCCCAATCTCTGTAAGAAATTGTTCCGCCGCCCGCGCTCATCGCGCGACTTCGTTCGTCAACAAAATTTCTTCTCTTGTAATTTTGTGCAACGACTTTTAAAGCGCATTCGACGACATCCGCCGGCGTATTGTTGTAACCGGCCGAATACTGCAAGCTGATGTTCTGGATCCCTTCAAAGAACCGCATGCCGCCGCCAAACGCGCGATACGCTCCCGACTGCCACGCGGTTTGCGGGAAGCTTCCACCCCAACCGAGAAGCCCTGAGCGTAAAGAAATGCTTTTCCCGTTGCCGTCAATCACCCAGCCTTGAACGGAATAGCCCGATGATTGCGCAACCTGGATCCCGTTGATGATCAATGCCGAGACGTTCTTGACCGGGCGGTTGCGGACAAAAAGCCGGGAAGTTCCTGTACCGTCGTAGGTCTCGCTGAAATTGCAAACGCCGCAAAACGGGGATTGCAGCAAGTCACCATTCTGATTGCCGAGCCCTGTGCGATTCAGGAATTCAAATCCCCAGGCGGTGATGCAGGCCTGGATGATGGCATCATCGGCGCTGCCGGCGGCCGCGAGGCCGGGGATCCAGCTCTTGACTTGATCGACCGTCGTGAGATCGAGCAAAGACCCGGCAGTCTCGACCGTGGCCGGTTGTTCGGTGTGATAAATCTGCGCTCCGGCAACGGTAGCATCGACAACCAGCGTATAACCGGTTCCAGCGAGCGGCGGATCGATGGTGGCTGGAATTGCCGCTGAATATTGCCCCGCGGATTCAAAGACATAACCGAGCTTCAATGCATTGATCGGAGATATCGCGGTACCGGGGACGCCTTCGGGATTCGTCGCGGACCGGCCACAATAAAGCGTAGCCGTAACTACAGCATTGTTGATGGGAGTCCCCGCCGCGTCTGTCAACGTCCAGGTCAAGGTAAATACGGTGCGAACCGGAATGGTGAATGAACTGATCGAGCTGGTTGCGGTGACCTTGCCGGCTCCAAGCACCGATGGGGTTACCCGGGTCGTTACAAATATACCGTCAACGCTTACGCCTATGCTCCAAATTCCAGACGGACTGCTCACCGTGATGAAAGTCGGACCGCCAATAATAAATGTTGTTTGAGTCGTTGTCGGCTGTCCCGTGGGAGTGACGCCCAAAAGCCAAGTTGTCGATCCACTGATGGCGTTTAAGACTGGCGCGCTCGGCGTGCCGGAGGAAACAGAAATGGCCCCTAGTTCGCCATTGTCGTCGACCGTGACGCTCCACAATCCGCCGAGTGAATCCTGCAGTATGAGTGCCATAAAATTCGACTGCTATTTTTTCTGCGGTATTTGATTTGTTGGGGCTGGGATTGCCGGAGGTATCGGTTTAAAGCTCATCGTTGTTTCATCCCAAACATATCCTTGCGGGATCGCGCGGTTCAGCCTGGTCGTCATTCCAATCAATTCATCTTGCTTCCGCTTGATGCCCTTCTCGGCGAAGAGCGCATTGAGCTCTTTCTGCAGAGCTTGATACTCGCGATAGTCGTTCAGGAAATCCTGTGTTGGCGCGATATTGCCCGGAGGAACGGCGATGATTTTGGCGGCTGGTTGTGATGCGGCCTGAGACGAAGAGGAGGAATTTCTCAGCATAACTATGGAAAAAAACACGATCGCGATGCCGAAACAAATGATGATTATTTTTTTCTCCATCGTAAAATCCTTTCCAGAACCCGCTCGGCAAAAGTTTATCATGATTTCCCATATTCAATTTCGTAAAGACAACAGTTGCTGGCGCAGGCACAGGCGGCAAAGCTCCGATCGTATAAGTTGCCGATCCGACGGCACTATCCGTCTGCCCGGAGAGCGAGCCAATGGCTTTGATCGTAAGTGATGATGCCACGACCACTGGCGTCGAATAGATTGTTCCATGGGTACAAGTCCCTGCGCCATCGGCTGTTGGCGTAGTCCCATCCGTCGTATAACAAAGCGTTGCCCCACCTGTGTTCGTAGAAATCGTAATGTTCTGAGTGCTCGAATAGACTCCAGCTACAGGATTAAAGGTTGGAGTAGCAACTTGCCCGCTGCCTCCTCCAGTTATCAACGGATGCGGATAATTGTAAGGAATGTAGGAAAGCGTCCAAGTGTTTGTTGAGGTGCACTTATAGAATTGCCCTTGTCCGCCAGCCCCGCTCTGGTTCCAGTTGCCCTGGTCAGTCGCCCAATAACCTACTCCAGTCGTGCAATTGGCTGCGCGTGCCGCGAGCGTTCCACTGCACACTCCGTTCGATTGCGTTCCAGAACAGCCTGCTGTTTGGTAGTCGTAATAGTCGCGCTCTTGGTGAAGGTGGTAGTTGTTCGTGCTGATGATGCCAGTTTGATTTACCGAATTGTGAGCGTTCAGCCATTCATACAACGGGTCGGAGGCTTGATTCACCGCTGCGCTTGGAGTTGGGTTGCTGCCAGAAAGATACACTCCCGCTCCGCGTCCGATCTGGTCTGCGCAAGGATATGCAGAGAGAATCTGCATCGCATCCCCTGCTGTCGCCAAGTGCGCTGGACCATTTCCTGCCTGCTGAATCGCAGAGGTTACGATGGTATTGGTTGTGTTCGAGACGATAGTACTGCCCCAGCCGGCTGTCGTGTCTACTAAAGAGTAGGTCACGCCAGTGCCAACCAATGAAGTTTGCCACTGGTTTGTTGTCCAAGGGGTGCCACTAGCGACGGTGTTATCCGTAGATGAAGTTGCTGCCGTGAAACTAGCGTATACAGTCCCAGCATTTGTATCGAACGGACTCACGCCCGTGCAGCCTTGCGGGTCTGTTGGAGTAGGCCCCCAAGGATTGTAGCCTCCCGTATCCCGATAGTTATTTGCCTGCATGAGCGTGATGTAGTTGCTCCCCGAAAAATCGTTGAATCCGTTGTTGAAGATAAATCCGGTGCCGCCACGCAGGAACACCCCGGTATACATATTCCCAAGGGTGTTGACCACGGCAGTGAAGGTGTTGTTGTAGACCTCATAAGCCCGTCCGCTTCGTAAGCGTGCGCTTGATTCTAAACCGTGCATCCCAACGAACGGACATCCTGTGTTGAAACGGAATACGACCCGGCCCCCAGCCTCTTCGTCGAAACAACCTGTAGGGAAAGCGTTGCTTTGGTAATTATAGGAATTGTTCTCGATGTAGATGGCTCCAGCTTGGCCAAACGTGTCCGCCTGCGCCCAGGAGTTGTCTCCATAACTTCCTACGCCTAGCCATGACTCATGATGCACCATCGTCGTGAAAGGTGGATTTCCAGTTACGGGCGTATTGAAGGTGTTATGATCCACGACACCCCAAACATCGCTGAAAAAGGCGATGGCCGTCACGAACGGGTTGAATGTGATGTGGTCCACCCGAACTTGATGCGATGATCCTCCAAGGGAGATATGATTGGCGCTCTCTCCACAGTTGAATGCCGGTGGTCCGCTGCCTGTGATTGTCATGCTGGAAATGCGTACAGAAACGGTTGCGGTCATCAAGGATGTTACTCCTTGACAATTGCTGTCGCCCTTCGAGGTGCCGTCAATAATCACCGTGTTGCCAGCGCCTTGGCCGATGAGCGTGATCGTGGCGGGGATCGCTAAGTTTGAAACCCAAGTCACCCCCCCTGGACATAATGGGATGACGATGGTATCTCCGTTTATGGCCGTATGTGTCGGGCCATTGATGATGGCGTTCACGTTGGCATACGAGCAGGATGCGGCTGTAAACGTACCCTGAGCCCGAACGGTACTTACAATTCCACTTAGAAGTAAAGCCAAGAGAAGCCTTTTTACGGGCATGTAGCCGTTCCTGTAGTAGTCCCGGTCACGGTGAAACTATGTCCACCGCCTGAATTGTCCGTCTCCGGTGAGACACCGTTAAAGGGCAAGTAGAGGACATTACCAGTAATCGTTATTGGACTTGTACAGCCGCTTGCAGATGTCAAGTTTTGGCCCTCGGTGTTGGTCAGGATATGTCCACCGTAGAGGGCGAAGCGGCTTAGTGTTCCAGCTCCAAATAAGCTGGCTCCGGCGCGGCTCATAAGATACAAAGTTTGATTGCCGAAGGTTTCTACGGTAGTAGTAAGAGTCCCGCCGACGGTTGGTGTCTGTGTTACCGCGTCTACCCATACCGCACAAGTATTAGGGTTTACAGAGATGTCCCAGGCCCAGGCGATGCGATGCTTGGTCCCTGCGGATGGCCGGGGAAATGTGCAGGTCATAAATCCACTGGCGGAATGGAGATTGATCGCGTATACCGTGCTTGCAGAATCGTTTGGGTTGATAATGAAGCAGCGAGTGGAGGAGCTGCAACTTCCGTAACTGGCCGAAAACTCCCCTAATAAAGTATCGTTATTCGCATTTGTAGTCCAGTTTATATCATAGCTTCCTGACAATTGGTTGTACGCCGTCAGATCAAGGGTAGCAGCAGAGTTCAAGAAGTCGCTGCTACCGTTGAAAATGCGAGAAGTCGTGCTGGTACTGGTGTTAGATCCGCCCCCGAGCCCCGCCTTGCCGCCCATTCCAGCCTTGCCTCCGACCCCTTGTGGGATAGGCAGCAGCAGGGTAAGAATTATGGAGAGGAGTTGTCTCATTTTTTGCTCCTATGACACTGGAACTGCGGCCACCAATGCTATGGCCATTTCTTCCGAAAGCCCGGAAGCATAAATAAATATGTGCGCTCGATCTTTTGGTGGATTCACTTCTCCTCTTCCTCTGATGCGATACAATCTTCTTCCAATTCCCTTTCCGATGTAGTAAGGAGTCCCAGCCTTTGCTATATTGCTGTCCTCGGCACGTAAGTACATATAGACATAGAATTTGTTCATGGCATTCATCACATAACGGGGGCGACTGCCATATAAAGTTTGCCCACCATGGGACCAGCGGTCCCGCAGGCCACCGCTGTTGTACTGTAATTTAGGTTCCCGCTGGTCAGGCGAATGACTTGGGAATTCTCGCCAAAGTTAGCTGTAGAAGTCGTCGTGAGAACTCCCGTTGCCGGAACTGCTCCGGTCCCATTTAAGTTCACCGGGATAGTTTTTGCGCCTTGATCGTCCGTATAGATGAGGTTAACCACATAAGTGCCCGTGGTGCCGCAGGCCGTCGTGATATCTACGTATGTATGCACAACGTAAGTTCCCACCGGACAATTTGTGGATGAACAAAGCGGCGTAGAGCCGATAGATGTGCCTGAACCAATCGTGACTGTTGCGGAATGGTTCGAGTCTCCGCTAAACCCTTGCGTGATGACCGCTGATGAGACGTTGTTTGTAATAAGACCAGTAGCAGAAACCCCTGGCTTCGTGACCAAGTAGGAGGTCACCGCCGTAGGGGCTTGCTCGCAAATGCTTGTTGCCGTATTGCAAGGGGCTACCGCTGCACTCGTCGACCCTTGTGGATAATCTATGAATCCAGCCGTACTGCCATTGGCGGTAAAAACCGGAGCAATGAAGCCTCCCGTGTCCGTGGAGGTCACGCTCGTTCCGTTGTCGATCATGCTGGAGGCGGTAATTAAACTGTTTGTGGAGTTCGTCGCCTTCGGGACGGTATTGATAACAATTGCCGCCGCTTCTGCTGCCGCTAGACTATCCGCCGCATTCGACCGCACGTGTGTTGCGCCAGCAGTTGTATCGTAGGTGATTACTCCGTTGGCTCCAGAAGTCAATCCTGCGCCGACAGGCACCTTGAAACTGTTTGCCCCGGATTGAGCGCTAAAATCAACCAGACCTGCCGCCGCCGCTGTCAACGTATGCGTTACGTAAGTAAAATCGGCGTTGCCGGTTGCCGGGGCCGCTCCCGCACCTCCACCAACAACAAGAGCGTTCGCAGTCAGCAACGCCGAAGAAGATTCTTGCGTCGTCGAATTGAAATATGGGATGCCGCCGGAATTTACCGTGCCCGCTACGGTTACGGGATAAGTTGTAGTTCCACCACCGCATGTTCCCCAGGATGCCGATCCTGCTGAAGTTTCTGTCAGGCATTTCGTTCCGGAAGCATTCCCGCCCAGAATCGTCCACGTCGTTCCACTGCCGACAAGCACGTCTCCGGCAACCGTAGAAGTCAGAATGGATTCTGTCACGACGTTTGCAGAGTTGGTGCGCAAGGGAATGCCCGTTGCCGCTGTTCCTGCACGAATGAGCTCGTAAGCGGTCACAGCTGCGGGACATTCCTCCGTGATGGTATTCACTAGTGGTAACGGTCGTACCATTGTCGGTGATGCTTGAGTTTGCCGGCGCACCGCCTGCTCCCCCACCTTTCACAAGCACATTCAAGGTTAGCAAGGCCGAAGAAGATTCCTGTGTCGTCGAATTGAAATATGGGATGCCGCCGGAATTTACCGTGCCCGCTACGGTTACCGGATAAGTTGTCGTGCCGCCGCCGCAAGTTCCCCACGATGCTGACCCTGCCGAAGTTTCTGTCAAGCATTTCGTTCCCGAAGCGTTCCCGCCCAAGATCGTCCAAGTCGTTCCACTGCCAACCAGCACATCCCCGGCTACCGTAGAAGTTAGAATGGATTCTGTCACCACGTTTGCAGAATTGGTGCGCAGCGGCAATCCCGTTGACGCTGTTCCCGGACGAATGAGTTCGTAAGCTGTCACACTTGCCGGACATTCTTCCGTGATGGTATTCACCGTTAGTGGTAACGGTCGTACCATTGTCGGTGATGCTTGAGTTTGCCGGCGCACCGCCTGCTCCCCCACCTTTCACAAGCACATTCAAGGTTAGCAAGGCCGAAGAAGATTCCTGTGTCGTCGAATTGAAATATGGGATGCCACCGGAAGTGACCGTGCCACTTACGGTGATAGGAAATGCTCCACCACCGCTTGCCGCAATCGTAGGCCCATATTGGCCTCGCGTGATGGTGATGTTCGAGCCCGCAGTTAACTGTAAGTCATGGCAGACAGCATCCCATTGCGTTGCGACCGCGTTATCAACGCTGAATCGACAACTTTGCCCCTGGGCGATCACCAAAGAAGATCCACCAGGGGTTACGGTCCAGGTTGTAGGAGTGACCGTGACCGCCGTTGAGCTTCCAGTAGTAATGTTCGTAAGACTGAAGACGCAATTCGGAACGGCGAGAGTCGTGGCGGTTGGTAAAGTCACCGCGACAGCTACGCTCCCTTGGTAGAAGACCGCTTTCGGATTGCAATCCGTCGAGGCAATAGTATCGGTAGCAGTCGTGCCAGTCACGTCGCGTTCAGCGAGTCCGGGTGGTCCCCAAAGATTTGCCCCCGAGAGTCCTCCAGATGGAGTGTTGGTAAGTACCTGCGGGACACCGTTCGGACCTGTAGGGCCGGGCAGACGAGCCGCGGCGGGAGTGGAATTCTCGGTGATAAGATCGCCCAGGATGGACATGGGGTTTGTAAAACTGCCTTTGCCGCTCTGGGTAAAATAATTTGTGCCGTCATTGTATATATCTACGCCGCTTCCGGTAACTAGCGTGATGCTGGACGATCCATCAATGTTTCCAAAAAGAGGAGTGATGGTCACAAGCCCGGCACCCAGATTTTTCAATTGGAATACGTAACCGGTGCCGCAAGTCGCGGCCGATGGAAGATTGACGGCAAAGGCTGAAGCACTGTTCAAAATGACAAGTTTCAAAGCGTCCGAACAGACAACCGTGTAAGGCGAAACCGTTTGAGTATTCACCCCGCTATTCATGCGTGAGATGTTCTGCCCGTAGGAGGACCCTGCAGACAAAAAAAATATCGCCAGCAGCAGAGGCCAAAAAAATCTCTGCCGTTTGATCTTCACAATTCTATTTGAACCTGCCGGGAAAGCCTTCTGATCGGATATGGTTTGCATTGTCCGGGTCAGCCATTTTCTTTAAAAAACGTTACCAAGGAAATGCACCACAGACAACCACTTTAGCGGGTAGTGGCCTAGAAGATGGTACCTGCGCACGCGAGCGCCGCCGGCATATCGCCGATGAATGTGTTCGTGCCCATGTGCGTGGTCTTCACCCAGGGAAGCAAAAGAGCATGATAACCTAGAGCCAAACAATCATGGATCAGCCAGTAATCTTCAGAATCATATTCGTGTGTTTCCGGATTCACGCCAACCTTGAAAAAATCATGAATGCGGCCGGGATTCGATGCGGGATCGTGGCGAGCTTCATACCAGCGGTCCGGATAAGCTTTCATGAATTTCAAAAACACTTCGCGCTTGACCATCAGGAGCCCAGTGCCTACATGCTTCATCGGCTCCGGCTGATCGAGTTGAATGGTCTTTTCGCCTTCAAACGGAGGGAAATTCAAAACAAAGTCGCCGCCGATTCTAGGCAGGTCCTCTGCGGTAAACGCCTGGCCGCTGGTCTTGAACTGATGCGCGAGACCTGCAGGATCGAAACCATTCTGAGAAGGATTGTTGTGGCTCCATTCTAGGACCCGGCGCGCGATCGCGTATTGAATGCGGTCCCAGCGAATGGATTTCTTGCTGCAAGGAACACCCAAAATATCCTTGTCCATCTCTAGCATCGCGATGATGTCGCGGGGGTCGAACCCGATATCGGCGTCGATGAAGCAGGCATGGGTATTCGAGCTTTCTTTGAGGAAACTATCGGCCAGACGGTTCCGCGCGCGGCTGATCAAGGATTCGTTGTAGACGCTGCTCCAGCCGAAATCGACGCCAAGTTCTTTGCAGAGGTAGGCGAGATGCACAAAAGAATCGTGATAATTGATGGTGAGATTTCCACCATACATGGGAGTTAAGACATACAGCGATTTCCCGCGTAGACTCATCCAGGCCGGAATAATATCATAGATTCATTTTGAAGCGCTGCGCACCAATGTTTCTTTTTCGGTGATGCGCATGGGATCGATCAAGAATTGCCCGGGCTTGACCTGCAGTCCGCGATACTCCGCACCATCTATTGTCACAACAATCGTGCGGCAGGCCAGCACTTCCTCCAGATGTTCTGCCATGATCAGCGGGTCATGAACCCTCACAGTCCGGCCCATGGCCCTTAATTCCGTCATGAGCGCCATGCCGGCAGATTCTTCGGTGATGGCCGTGCCGGCTTTGTAGGTAAGCCCAAGGATCCCGACGTCGCCATCTGCCGGGACTTGCGCCAAGATGAATTTGAGCATTGTCTCGTTGATGGCGTCGGTAGCGGCCGCCAAATGAGCGGTGATTCCAGCTTTCTTGGCAACGTATTGGAACATCCGGTTATCACGGGGGTAACACAAGCCGGAAAACGGCATTCCCGGCTTCAGCGCTTTCTTCCCAATCCGGCTGTCGCAGCCGACGAAATCTAGAATCACATGAGGATCGGCTCCCAATTGTTTCGCTACCATTCCCACCTGGTTCGCAAAACTGATCTTCATGGTCACGGCGCAATTCAAGGAAATCTTGGCGAGTTCGGCTTCGACAAATGTCATGATTTTGCATTCTGGTGGAATAGGATTTGCGCGCATACCTGGAACTTGCGAGAGGCGCGCATAAAGAGATGCCACTTCTTCGGCTGCTTGCTGATTACTTGCGCCTACTAAGGCAACGTCGGGATAAGCCAAGTCGTGCAGCACCGTCCCGAGAGCGATCAATTCCGGCTTGTAGACCAGCTGGATGTTGGCTGAATGCTGCTGGATGGCCGGCAAAAGAATCTTCTCGCAGCTCCCCGGCGTCACCGTGGATGTAATGATGAAGAGATACGGGCTCTTGCGGTTTTGCTCACTGACCGCATGGGCAATCGCCGCGATCCCATCAAGGAGATGGTGGTTGTCAAAACTGCCGTCCGGAAGGCTAGGCGTGGGAGCAACGAAGATGCAAGCGTCTGTCCATAAGACCGCGTACTGTGGATCGGTAGTTGCTTTCAGCGATGGTCCTGTTTTTTGGAGGGCTGCCTGGAGCCCAGGCTCCTGGATGGGAGCGCATTTCGCATTGATATCATGAACTTTTTTTGGATCGAGATCGTATCCTTTTACCTGCAAACCGACTTGCGCAAACGATACCGCCAGTGGCAAGCCCAGGCGTCCTAATCCGAGCACGCATATGTGATTTATCATTTGAGCGTAAACATGAATTCGTGCGGCTCGAGTATCCCAGTCAGATCAAGACGCACCGGGATTATGCCGCAAACGAAAAAACCTTCGGCATCGGAAATTTTGCGCAAGCGAGACCAAAGAGCACAGCCAACCATAAGCGATGGTTGCGGCTTGCCATGGACTACTTGCAATAGCTTCTGGAATTCACCGAAGGCGGACAAGATCTGCTCGTAGGGCCAACCTTCGATCGCCGGCAAGGTGATGGAAGAAGTTTTTGCCATTTTCTTAGAACCACTGGTATCCACACTGATTGCAAATTCTCATCCCACCAGCGAGCCCTGTTGCGGTACTCCCACATTTTGTACAAACCGGCAACCGTTGTCCAACAAGAAGATCGGGAAGGTTCGTTCTCCGTATCTGGTCTACCGGCTGTACATGATCAGTTTTGCTGCTGCGGTAGAAGTAAAAATACATTACGTCCGGGATGTAATGCTCGGTCTTGACGATGTTGAGCGCGCGCATCCCATCCGCCCATCTGGCATCCTCGCCGAATCCCCCGGACATGGGTACGCGCAGCGCTAATTCTCGGCGAATCGGATTCAAGTGGCTAATGTCGCGGTAAAATCCCTCCTGGTCCGCATTCCATTCTTTGTATTGGAGCGAATGATAAGTTCTTTTCTGCTTTTCGCCATCGACGTATAACTGAAGCCCAAAACCGATGTAGTCGACTCCATCGAGCAATGGATAGATTGTCGAGACATACGAGGCCGGCACTAAATCGTCATCGTCCACCTGGCAAACATATTCCGCTGTCGATGCCTCAATCATAGCTTGGCGATTGGTCCCTAGATCCATGGAGCGATCAAACATTCTGACCGTGGCCTTGACGTCAGGATGATAATCCTCGAGCTGCGGCCGGAGCACTGCCAGCAAACGTGCCAGGAATTGCTCGCGCGATGGCTGGCTCAAAATCAGAATTTCCAGTTTTGTCATTTCATGGCCAGCTTGAGTTTGTCGATATCGATTTCGCGCAGCGGTGCCAGGTCCCTGTAAAGCCGTTCTACATTATCGTTCGAATGCCGCACCAAGCGCTGCCGATAGGTTTCGTCTTCTTCGGCTTTCCCAAAAAATACATGCAAATGCTCTATGACGAAAGGCAAATAACGTCGTCGTCCGATGGCGTCGGCAAGCTCGCCGATCCAGCTATCGCCATAGTCCGAACTAAAAAAAGGTGGCGTGATATAACCAAGAACCTCATACCAGCGCCGGCCTATGAAGGGGTGAACGCCAAAGCCACCTGTGCCGCTTGCTTGGCTGTGACTTCCGTCGTTTCCATGCACCATCAGGATCTCGTCCGGGTATTTTTCGAATTCCTTATACACTAGGCCATCCCACCCGGGAGTTCGAAAATAAATATCGTCGTTCATTTGTCCAAGAATTTCTCCGTTAGCTTTCTGTGCACACTTATTCCAAGTATTCGAAAGAACAATGCGCGGGCCAACAAGGAATCGGACGTCGAGATTAAATTCTTCATTGAAATTAAAATAGGTCAAAGTGTCGTCAAGGTCCACATACGCAATGAATTCTAGATAGTCACGGTCATTTGCTGCGTCGAGAGCCGAACGGACGGCGCGTTCAAGGCCTCGGCGGCGCCCGCGCGTGGGGATGAGAATAGAAATCATTCGGTCGGGCGTTGAAAGATTGCGAACCCTACGACGGAGGGCAACACAAGATGGGGCCAATCATGCGCGGCAGCAAAACTTCCGTACATATTCTGGTAGGAAACGCAGGCATCGTGCCAACAGACAATCCCGCCAGGAGAAATATTGTGGTCTCCGAGGCTCATCAGTTCCTTTTCGCGGACATTCGGATCGCCGGAATCGATGTGGACAAAATCCATTGGCGAGGTCCTGGAAGCAAGAAGGTCTTGCCCTGATATTTGCACGACGTCCACCATCGGCAGGTCTAGGAATCGCTCGCGCGCCGGCGCGATCCGTTCGGGATCGATGTCGCAGGTAATCAGGCGTCCAGTGCCGTTGTCGCGGAGAGCCCGGCCAATCCATTCGGCCGAATCGCCGACAAAGGTGCCGGTTTCGATGCATACGATCGGCTTAACCATCCGGACTAGCCCGTAAAGGAGCGCGCCCACTTCCTGTTCGACTCCGCGGCCTTCGACCATGTTGTACTGGCTACGCGGTCGGCCTGCCGGCAGTGCTCGGTACTGTCGCACGGTTCTTCTCCTTAGCTGGCGAGGCCAGGGCACGAATGGCTTTTAATCCACGAATTACGCCTTTCAGCGCGTCTCGATGGTTGCTGTATTCATCCTCAAAAGCTTGCGCCGCTTCTTCCAGCGCCTCGCGCCGCACCTTTTGATCGTGTGCGGCGAGGGCTGATTCAACACGCTCCCATTGCGATGGCCTAAAGACTATTTCATAAGGAATAAGTTCCTCTGAGTTCTCAGAAATCTTTGTCCAACGACTGCGGATGACTTTTTTCTTTAATGCTTCCTCCAGTGACTCGCGACTCGCGGCTTGCTCGTCCAGGCCTTCCTCTAGAACTTTTACATATTCGGGAACGGTTTCAGAGTCAGCGGAAATGGCCTGTTCTAATTCGTCGGCGCACCATAGGATGCGTTTTGTTTCATCCATATCCGGCCTAAGTGCAGGAGACTCTTTTGCTACTTTGCGCCATCGCGCGATCAATTCTCGCAAGTCGGTCATTGCTGGCTCCCTTGTCCGGCCGTGCGACCGGAGCACCGGTCACCTTCTCAATCATCTTCTGAAGCATAATTTCAAGGGTGTATTCCCGCCGCACCAACTCGCCGCCGGCGCGCGCGATCCGTTCGCATTCTTCGGGATGCTCCAGGTAGTATTTGACTTGTTTCCCGTTGTTCGCAAAAAATCCCAGCTCATAGTAAACAATATGGATTTCGTCTTTGAAAATCGTGAGGTTCTTGGCAGCATCGCCCGGGAAACGCGGAAACATGACCATCGTATCGCTGGCCATAATATCGAAGGTTTTTTCCACGAGCAATCGTGACGTTGGTGGCAAAAGAAAAAAAATTCTTATCTGCCGATAGTTCTCCGCGAGCAGCTCCGTCGTTTCGCGCTCGCGGAGCCCGCCGAGGTCCTGGACGATCACATTGCCGGAATAGAAAATCGTTTTCGCGCCGACATGCTGGATCAATTTCATCAAATACTCATGCCGTTGCTGATAGAGCGTGCCAATGAAGCCGAGATCGTATTTCTTGGGCTTACTGATAATCGGCCCATCCGATAGACCGTTCAATGTTGGCGGATGAAAGATCGTTGTATCCGCCCCATAAGGGAGCCACTCGCCGCCATACTTTTCAGCATCTTGCGCGGCCGGGAAAGAATAGTGCGTCGCCCATTTCTTCAGTTCCGGCACGCGCTGCGGCAGCCACAAGTCGCCGCGGTCCATGGATTCATCGAACCGCGCGAGGACCGGCACTTTCTCCATGAGCAGCTCCCACTGCTCGAACGGATAAATGGCCTTGAGCCAGGGCTGGGTGTATTCCATATAAAAAACAATGACCAAATCCGATTCGAGCAATTGCTCCATCGTCGGCATCTTGTCCAGGATAAAAGGAGTCACCTGCACGGTGTTGCCGGGGAAAAAGCAATCGCGCACTTCATGGCCCATCCTTGTGAGCGTATTGTAATAGCCGCCGAGAGCGTAAGAACAGGCCAAGAAATTCCTTGGATAAAAAATTGTCAGCTTCACGGCTTCCAGTCTTTTGTCGTTTCCGCAGCCTTTGGAATATCGTAGCTGATGCCAAACTCGGTCGCGCGCATCCCTGGGAATTTTTCTTCGTACTGTCCGGAAAGATGGTCCGCTTCCTCGATCATCTGCTTTTGAAACTCTTCCACCGTGAAAATTCCTTTTTTGACTAAGAGGCCCACTAGCGCGCTCACTTCCGCCCGCAGCAGAATCGTAACTTCCCGGTGATCCTTGACGGCCTTGCATTCAGCGTCATCGGAAGACCGTGTTCCCAACTGCCAGGCAGCGAAAGGTTGCCGCCACTTCGCCAAGATGTTCAGGTGACGCAGCAATTCTTGCTCTAGGTCAGCCATTTCACGGATGCTCCTGTTTGAACATTTGAAACGTCGTCTGCCGCCCACAGGTCTTGCAGCAGAAAGTTTCCATATCGAAATCGGGCTCGAATCCGGACGTGGATCCGCAGCCTTTGCAGGCGAGCTCTGGTTGCAAGCCGATTTGGCCCAGATTGAAGTAATCATTGAAGTCGCGGAATTGGGTTAGTCTCTGATCCTTCTTGATCGCTTGGCCAAGCGCTTTGTTATCAAGCGCGCCATTGGGCTGGATAATGCGCGTTTCGGGCCATCCGTCTGTTTGCAAGATCGGTTGCCAGGTCTCCGGCCACTTCCATGGTCTACTTGGATTTATAAGGGACGGACGCGAGATCTGTTCAGTTGGGATTGGCTCTTGCGCCTCCGGAGCCGGAGGCGAGCAAATTTCCGAATCTTCGAGCACGATTCTGCGGTCGAGCGCCATCGGCGGATTCTACAACGAAACAATCTAAGGGTGCAAGTTTTGTAGATAGATACTAATTATTTATTATTACTGAGCGGTAATTCCGGTGATTTGACCCCAAGGGCAAAATGTTTGTACGCCGGTCGAAGATAAAAACCAAAAACCGCCATTCAAAAAAACGTTATGAACAGCGCTGTAGAAATCTGTGCCAGCGCGAATCTGCACGGTTTGCGGGGAACCGGTCGGGTTGGTGAAAGTGATGACTAAATTTGTTGGAGCCGCCACCTTACCCCCTAACTTGTGTTATACTGTGCTTGGCTAGGCATGACTAGACGGGCCGGGGCCAGGCAAGTCCCGCCGGGGCATGGAATGGTGAGAACGAGGCGTGGCTGGCAAGGCCGAGGGAGCAAATTTGCTCCCTCTTTTTTCTGAATTCGCATCAGACAACGTCCGCGGTGCCTTCGTCGTAAATACCTGGTTTGTTATTTCCTCCGTAAATGTAAGCCGTATAATTCGTAACGGCCAAGGCCGCAGCTTGATAGGCAGCTTTGTTCGTTTCGCTGGTTTCGATGCCAGCTTGGTAAGTAGCCAACGTCGATGCCGCCGTCGCCTGCAAAACAGCCAATTGCGTCAGTTGCGCACTTGTCGGAACGTGAGGCGCATCCGCGCCTTGCGGATTTCCTGCTGATGGCATAAAGACTCCCTCGAACTTCGAGCCTTAAAGCAATTACCGGAGATTACTATCTAACGTCCGATAATTACTATCAAGAAGAAAAATCAAGCCGGAGCGACGAATGGTCCGCAGCCAGTCCTGATCGCAGAAACCCACGGCATGTAGTGCGCCAGGACTTCTTGCACATATGTGCCGAAGGTCCACTGGCGCGTCACGATCGGCCACTCGATAGCGTAATAGTCGCGCTGCATTAGGAATGTGCGTACCGCGGGAACGCGGCTGTGCGGATACGGATTCTTGTTGATGTCATAGAGCATGGTGCCTTGCGGGAACATGGGGTGAATGCGAATCGGGATGGTGTCGCCGCCGGTGGGGTTGACGCTGTACTTCGACTTGTAACCGGTCACGACAAACCCGCCGAGGATGCCGGCTTGCTGCTCCATCTGGCTGACCTGGAACATGTAGCTGTTGTTCCCGGTCGAAGAAAAGATGATGGCCGATTCAAGATTGGCTTTGACGTCGGCGGAAACCCAGATGTTGTCCGGCTGGGCCTGGAAGTTGGTCCAGAGATATTGCAAGTCGGTTTCGAGTTCGGCAACTTGGCCGTTGCCTGCCGGGGTAAACGATCCGCCGTTCATATCGGTCCAGAGCCCGTTGATGAAGGAATAGGTACCTAAGCCGTCAAAATCGGTTGGCTGGTAGCTGTTGTCGGTCGAGAGCCCGGCGGCATTGCCAAGCTGCGTGCCGGCAGCGACAGCAGAAATCGTGTAGTTTGGCCAAGCGGTGATCGCGCCAAGCTTGACGTTGCCGGTGGCTGCGGTGACGTTGACGCCCCAGAACCAGGCATAGCCGACGGCACCCTTTACGGCAGGAACCGAAACGGTAACTTTCTGGGCAGTGGCGTTGGTCGTGACGATTGCCGCCACGTTTGAAATCTGGCTGCAGCCGCAAGCGACGTTGGTCGTGCTGCCATCGGCGTTCGTCCGGCTATAGCTTGGCGTGATGCCGTTGACAACGCTTGGCGGAGCGGCGTAGCCGGCCTGCCCGCCCGGGTTCATGCCGTAAGCGGTGATCGCAACGACGGCGGCAACAACGTTTGCGCCGTTGCCAAGAGCGGTGCCGACAATCAAGGTCGAGGTTACGTTTGGAGCCTGGCCTAGGATGAAACCAAGGTTTCCGGCGGCCGTGCCGCTATTGCCCCACAACGTCATCATTTCTTCTTGTAGGCGCAGGCGCGCCAGGTTGCGGAAATGTTCATCGGCCAGATTGTCGGTGTAGCCTTCGCCGGCAAACTGTGCCGTGAAGGTCTCCCCACCTTCCATGCCGAGTTCCTTGTACGTGGCTAGGTAATCGATTTCGTTCGGGGTGGCCGTGGCGTTGCGCTGCCCTTCCAGCACGCCGGCATAGACAAACGTGGAGTTCGGATTGCGCGTGGCCTTCCAGTGCGCCGCGGTGCCGACGCCATCGTTGACGCGGCCTTGCCGCGGAATCATCTGAATGAAGGGAGTGAGCAGCGGGAAAATAAAGTAAGCTGGTCCTCGTAAATCGAAAAAGTTAAAGCCCGTGCTGGTCGTCACGCCCGCCTTGATCAGCGCGCGCCCGACAGCCTTGACGAGCGGATGATCCCAGGTCCACTCTTTCGGATCGACTTCGCCGCCCAGAGTTTTGGGCATGGCTCGCTTCATCAAGATAGCGAGTTCCGATCCAGGAGCGTATGCCTTGGCCATGCTGCTGCGCGAACCGGCCATGGCGGCCTTATAAAAACTCTGATCCATGCTTTTCATGCTGCGCTCCTGTTACCGAAAATTTCGCTTCTTCTAAACTTTGAACCGGCCTAATCAGGCTTCGATGTCAGCCAGTTTTTCGAATTCCATGGGAACCGGGATCTTCTCAGCCGGGGCCGGCGCGCCAGCCCGCGGAACGGCAGTGATCCCGGGCCGGTTCGGCGTGACCGCGGATACCGCCGTCGGTATGATCTTGTCGCCAAGCGTGGCGGAAATCCCCTTCAGCACCATCTCGCGAATCTTTTCCTGGACCGCCGGGTCGGTGTCGAAGCTTTCGAGAGCCTTCTTGGTCAAATGCTGGGTCGTTTCATGGATCATGGCTTCGATCCCGCCGGAAGGCACGATAAGAGCAGTGCCATCGGCTGCCTTGACCACGCCAACGGTTCCGCCGCCCCACTCCGCGGCCATGGCCTTCATGGCATCGATTTCGGCTTTCATCGTTTCCGCATGAGCGGCATGCGCCTTTGCAAGAGCTTCGTGGTGCGCGGCCATCTGCGTGTGGTGCGTGTGCCCCTTGGCCATGTGCGCCTTCATGTCGTGATCGTTGGCCATGCCATCATGGGTGGCCTTGTAATGCGCGGCATGCTCGCTGTGCGCCGCCTTCATGGCGTCGTGGTGCGCTGACGCGGCCGCATGGAACGCGTGGGATTTTTCGAGTTCCTGGGCCTGCTTCGAAAAGAAATTCCCGATGGAGCGCCCGGCCTTCTCAAGACCCTCTGCTTCGCTAAGTTTGAACATCGCTTCCTCCTAGAATCTTAAAAAATCCCTGTTATGCCACGCGCGCCTTGACTTCGGCAAGCATTTCGCGTGTCTCTTCGTCCACCATGGCCACGAGAGTCTGCGTCAGCGCGGCAACGTTGCTGGCCAGCATCTCGGGCAACTGCGAATTTTCGTCCAGTTCGTATTCCTGCTCGCAGGCAACCGAAAACACCAGGCAAGCCAGTTCCTCGAGCGAACAGGCAAGCCGTGAAACTTCCCACATGCCCTTCGCCAGCTTCCCCATATCGGCATCGAGCGCGGCCAGGCGCTGGCTGGCAATCTTTTCCAGGTTCTGATTCAGATAAACCCGCGCGGACTTGCGCATCAGGGTGCGAATCGCGGCAATCTTCGTTTCCTCGGTAGTTACATCGATCCCAAATTTCTTCGCGGCAGCAACGATCTTGCCGCGTACTTTGGTCTTTTCCTTTTCCGGCGCGGCAACCATCTTCGCAATGCTCCGGCGGACATAGCCGGCTTCATGCACCGGATAGTCCCAAGTCTCCGTCTTTTCGAGGTCGGGAACATGCGCAAAAGCCGTGCTCTCTAAATCCTTTCCGCCAACTTGCTTCGTCTTCTTGGCCGGTGCCGGTGCCGGTGCCGCTGCCGGTGCCGCTGCCGCCGGTATGACCGCTGTCGTAATCGGCGTCGCCTTGGCCGCTTTCAACAGGCTCACTTCCTGCTCGAGCGCCGCGATCCGCGGATCGGATCCAGGAACCTCCGTCTTGAGGAACTTGCGCATTTCAATGGATCCGTCTGTCTTTATGTACGCAAAGTGGGCAGTTGGGAGGCAAGGGTTGTCGACCAAAGAAATTTCTGACGGATTCGCAACGTACCGCATGCAGTTTTTGAAAACTGGATCAGGAACTTGGTTGCCAACTTTGCGGCCGCCTTGAGAAAAACCGCTATAAACTCGCTCTTCAACTTTTTTCCAGGCGTTGTCATCGACGACCTTGAAGGTCATCTCGATCTCTTTGTCCGCGTCGTCGAAATTGAATCCAATGCCCTTGCCCACCGCAGAAAGCTGATGCATTTCTCGCAACGGCATGCAATTCTCGCCGTCGGTGGCCTTGGTCATTTCCGAAATCAGCGCCTGATAGTAAGGCTTGGATTTTTCATAATCGCAAACCTCAAAATCCTTGTCGGGGACTTCGCCGGTGACGACGCCCGACACTTCGCGCTTCACGGCATTCACTTTTGTAAAAGGGATGAACTTGGAGAAGTCAGACATTTCACAAAAACGCTATCGAAGAAATGCACCACATACAACTAATTTCTTAAAGCTAGGATTGGCAGCATTAGAACCTTAGGCTGCGGGGAATAAAAACTTAGGCTTGTAACTTAGAGCCTAACATGCTAGATTGATTGCGGCGGGGAGTGGCGTGAGACGGCGCGGAGAGACACGGCCCGAACGAGGCAAGAACGAGGCATGGCAGGCGTGGATAGCAACGGCGGGAATTGGCTCGACCAGGCGGGACGGGATAAGGCAAGGAGTGGCAGGCGCGGAACAATACGGTGAGCGAGCAACAATTACGGAAAATTCTGGCTTCGACGCTGGAACTAGTGAGAGAGCAACAGGCGACACTGTTCGAGCAAGGCTGGGAAATCGCCGCACTGCGCGACGCTCTGCGAGAAGTCGAGCCTAAAGCGGCCGAGTTTTTGCTCGTCGCGCTGGTAAAATATCGAAGCCGAGACCTCGACGCATACGACGCATTCCAAAAACGATTTGCCGAGTTAATTGCTCGATTGACAGATGTTTGAACGGCCGGTTTTGGGTTTTGCGTTTCATAGCCAAGCAGAGTGTAGCACTTTTTCGGGCAGTCTAAGAAGGCCCGACCTGTGTCACTAAAATCACGCACCGGCATCGAGGGTGCGCGCCCGGAAAAAGGTCGCCGGAAGGAAACGGCTGGCCCAATTCCACTTCCACGCCATCGTTCTCATCGCAAATTCCGCAGACATTTTCATCCTCAGAAGTGGTCCAGCGGATTTTCTTGACGAGCCCGCTGTCGCGCCAAACGATGAAGTTGCCGCCTGCTTGCGCGTTAGAAATTTCCGTTCGCGAAATCAATTCCGCGCGCGCCTCGCTGAAAATGCCATTGCCTTCCGCTTCATCGGCAAGCGCCTCCTGGATGGCGGTTTTGATTTCTTCAAACGGCGAATCTTCCGTAAAAGAATCGGCCACAATCTCGCGGATCCGGTCCCGGGTGGTGTTCGATATGGCCCATTTAGCGTCCGGGTTCTGAACGAGATTCCCTTCGACGTCGCGTTTCATGCCAACCATTTCGGCGGCACGCTCGCGAGCATAATTTTCGGCGGTGGTATTGGCCGAGGAAATCAAGCCAGCAGTCGAGAATTCAATCTGCAGAGCTCCCTGACCGATCCCGGAGAGCATCGCGGATTCGAGTGCCGGCTGGATCTCGAGCGGCAAGCTTTCCCATTCCTTTTCTAGCGCGGCAATCAGAGCATCGGCGAAGGCTTGGACATCGTCATCAAGAGACTTTCGGAGCAGCTTCGCGTAGCTTTTCGAAGCGTGGGGCCCCGCGATAGAGTTGGCCGAACTGAAAGCGATGCGTTCGCGCTCGGCCGCGGAATCGCCCTGATGCTTTTTCCATTCGCTGTTGAACACGTGCAACCATTGACGGCGGCGCGATTTTGGAACGTAGGCAGGTACCTGCGACTCGCTAGAGTAAGGCACGGCGGACCCTTTCGCTCGGCAACATCAGTTTTTCGAGATCCTGAACGGTGTAATCGACTCCCGAAAAAACCAAACTCTTCAACGTAAATACTTCCTCTTCAAGCGGGTTGCCGGCATCTACATATTTCTGCGCATCGGCTTTTGGATCCAAGTACGCAACGCAAACATGCGGGCGATATTCCGGATGTGTTTCGGTATGCGGGAGCACTTTCAAATCTTCGTGCAGCTTCCGGAGTTTTCCGCTTTCAACAAGCATCACCAGAGGTATGCCGTCTTCATTTTCCGGAAAGGCCTCGAGCGGCCCGATCGTGACGTCCAGCTCGCCAGTCCCGCGCGTGATTGCTTCGATTTGATCCTTGGTCACGGATTCATGAAAGCCCCATAAAACCGTGCAGTGCGGCTGCATGTCGCGACCCTTTTGTGCAAAATCTTCTTCATCGACTGGAATCGCCAGCACGCGCTGGGCATCATCGGCCGAAAGATTGAATTGGACGCTGCCGTATTTGCGTTTACTTAGAACATTGCCAAGAATTTTCTGGAATCTGCCGGAAACCGCCGCGAGCTGGGAGCGGAAAACTTTCCCGACGGCATGCTGGATGGCATGGACGGCCTGTTCGGATTCAGCTGTCAGTACGCCGGCTTCAATACGCGATCCGAGCCGTTTTTCGAATAGCGCTTCCTGAAGTTTTTTTTTACCGTCCAGGCTTTCTTTGCCGTTATCGACCCCGGTGTTTCTTCCCGTCGACCGGCCACCGCCGGCTTCCTGGCTGACGGGTGTGCCGCCGCGTGTGGCATTGTGCCCGCCGGCGCCGTTCGTCGCGGGCTTCGGAGGCGGTGCCGTGGGCGTTACCGGATGTGGACGAATAACTCCCTTTTCATCGACCATCAACCCCGCGGTTGCCGGAGCAACGCCCACTGGAATGAATCCTGTCCCACTGATCACTCCGAGCTGGTCGGCTTCCGGCTCCGGCCGCAATTCCTCGCCAACACGCTTCCGGGCTTCATTCGGGGTCAGGATGGCCTTCCCGACCAGCATCGTGAGCGCGGCAGCATTCTTCAGTGGATCCGGCTCGGCATACGGGTTGATCGCGATTTCATAATCGACCATCCCCATCTTCCGCTGGATGATGAAATCGATGATGCCTTTGACCCAGAGCACCCATGGCAGCGTTCCTTCGACTTCGGCGGCGTCTGAAGACGATTTGCCTTCCGTGCGGATCATCTTCATCAGGCGTTGCGGACTTGTGCCGTAACCGAAAGCGATTTCGCGGATGTGTTTCTCGTCATAGAGCCCGGCAAGGAGTGGCTCTTTAGGAAAAAGAATTTGATCGACTTTGCCAGGCTCATTGAATCCCTGCACGAGCCGCCATTGGTTGCGCTTGGCGAGGTTCCCGGCCAGCTGCGAGTTCATCCATTCCATCGCTTCTTCGATGCGGTCTGGCGACGTTCCACGTGGAACCACTTGGACAACGCCGGGGACGCTGCCCTCGGTGTAATACGCAAGGACGAATTGCAATCTCTTGATGCCGATTTGAATTTCAGGGGCAAGCTGCTCAGTGGCCGAATTTCCGTAGAGCTGAGAAGCCATCGTATTCCGTGGCACAATACTTCTAGGTTTATATACTAACTGGTCAGTAGTGAGGTCCACCCAAGGCATGCCCCAATAATTTTGGGCATAGGCAGGATCTGGCGGCATCGGCGTGAAACCATTGTTGTCAATATACCTTGTTATCATTTCGCCGCGAATGACTGCCAGTTCCGCAATCTCGCCTTTGTATGTCTTACGCATCAAAACCGAGGGTGCGTCGATCACGAGAAGATCATCGAGTAGCGGACGCAGCCATTCCTGCCAGTTGTGTTCGCGGTCGGGATACTCAAAGAACCGGTTCAGCTTAATCAGATCGTCTTTATTGTCTTTGGCGCGCTGCGCTACGTCCTTGCGAGACTCCATTGGGTTGGCACGCAACTGGATTTCCCAAGGAGCGCGCGTGACCGTATCTTTCACGTTCTCGATGCAGATCCGCGCCAAAGGATAAGTCGCGAGCGCTTTCAAGTCCGCGGCGGAAAATTCCGCGTCGGCGCGGGGGGTAAAAATCATGTTCTGCCCGGACCAGGTTTGGAATTGACGCGGCTCGCTACCTGGCCCTCCCAAAGGCTTGATTGGCTGGAATGGTGACCCCCAATTGTCAGGATCGATCCCGCGGATGGTATCGGCAGGTTTTTGATAAAGCGACCGGAGTCCTTGCACCAATTGTGCAACAGGACGAATCACGAGACCGGTGCGACCATTTGCCATTTAGGGAGCAGTCTATTCCAAATGCAGACTACGTGGAAGACGGAGTTTCCTCTTCCTGCAGGAAAGCTTGCCGGTCTTCTTTGATTTCAAGGTCGGTCCGCGCCACCGATGGCAATACTTTCGACGGATCGACGGCTTTGGCGATCGGAGAATCGAACCAGCGCGCGCCGCATACGGCGCAAGTATGCTGGCAAAGAATTTGGCCGCCGATAACGGGATTTTTCGCAACTGGCCCCGGCTTGGCTTTCAGCACGCAGCGCAGATGCCCTTCATGCGCGCCGCAGACCGGGCAGCGGGCATGCGGATCGACCAGCGCCAGAGCTTCGAGCTTCGGAAGCCGCAAAAACCATATGAACCGCTTCAAGGCGATGATTAGCCAATAAAAGAGCATGGTCAATTCTCTCTAACGCGATGGCGAGTCAGCCGCTCGCCGTAAAGTTTGTCGGCCCGGTCTTCGATTGTCTCGCGCGAAGGGAACCAGCGCATAAAATCAGGTCTTGTCTCGACCGAATCCATTATGAATTTCAGGCTCCCGTAATCGCAACTGATGCAAACAACTTCCGCGTCGCGGCCTTTCAAGATGAAGCCGAACTTAAAGGACCGCGATTCCTCTTTCAATGCCGCAATTTCCTGGTTCCTCGTCAGGACTGGCGGAGCATTGGAATCCCTTTTCCTGCCAGTCATGATTCAATTCTTCCAATTTCCCCAAGGCGCCACTCGCATCAATTCGCGGATGCGCCGTTGCTCTTTAAGAACCCCGGGAGATGTATGCTTCGGCACGGTAGAGTGTGGCCGCATGATTTTCGCCGCATCATTCTCGGAGATGACGCCAACAACATTCTTTTCGTAGCCAAAACGACGGTTCCATAATTGTGCGTATTCATTCCACTGATTTGCGGTGCGCCGCCAGGAACGTGGACTGCACACCTGCGCTTTGTAAAGTTCGCCGTTACGAAACCAAACGACGATGACCCTCAACACTGAAATTTCCATTCGTTCCAGCGCCGCAGAAGTTCTGCTTTTGCCGCTGCTGTCGTAAGCCGGTCGAGACAACCCGTCGTCATGCCTTCAAAGCAATAATCCATTTGGTCCCACAATTCACCACCAAAGATTCGCCCATTGCAATAGAAAGCCTCGGCAATCTCCGCGCAAATTAAACACGTATCGGCTGCCCACATGTCTCCTTCGAATTTGCCGGTGGCATGCTCGTAACGCTCGCCAATTAAAATTTCCTTGCTGCACTCGCTGCATTTGTGGACCTTCTTGGCCTTACGGATTTCAACATGGAAGAATTCGCAGCAACCCTCCGGCTCCGCTCCGATACAAACTCCGCAATCGCTCATCGCAGTTCCTCGTCTTGTCTCATGTCAAAAAGAGCATCAATCATTTGCTTGGCCTTCTCGCGGTCGAGCCCGGGACGGGTCTCGAGCACTGCTTCGAGAATCCCGCCCGGGCGATTCATTTGAATGAGTGGTCGCATGATATTTATATAATTTCGCCGGCGCTTCCATCGGCGGTTGCTGGTACGGTCAACGCCGAACTTCATTTATGTGCCTACCTGCTCATCGGTCCCTTTCCAGACGAATTCATCAAGCGGGCGATGCGTCCGGCAAGAACAGCAAAACGTTCCGCCGTAAAACGTCGGACATCTCGCAATAGTTTCCGCCAGGGCTTCGCCCATGGTCGTATCCGTCCCGCAAGTGGCATGCGTGTACGTGCGGCGCACCGGACGCACAAACCCTTTGGCGCGTTCTTCGGCGCTCAATACGATGTAGCCCTTCTGCATTCCGGTCGATGGATTGATCTCGCGATGATCCGGCGTTACCGGGGATCCGTCGGTCAGGACGCGCGCCGTGACGTCGACTGGTGGAAGTTCCGTTTCGCGTTCTTTCCAGTATTTTTGCTGGGCTTCGCGTTCCGCTTCCTCGGCTTTCCGGATCAGGAGATAGCCAAGGTTCCGCGCCTGCAACGGCGAGAAAACGATATGTCCCACGCCGTTTCCGTCCGGCTGTAAATCGGGATGGTTCACGATCACTTCCCCGTCCAGGATGCCGACTTCGAGGAACCCGCTTTTATCATTCATCGCCTTGCCTCTCAAATTTCGGGATCAGCTTGATATAAGCAGAGGCCGGCTCCCTCTTGCTTCGTACTCAACCGGCCCACGCTTCTCCTAGTGGTCAACTATCCCACCGAAGTCCAATTGAAAATTCCTTGCATGCCTTTCTGCGGATAAGGCTTGTCGAATTTCGAAATGACGGTCATGAACCAGCCGTAGCGTCCGGGCGTGAAGTCTCCATAACGGCCTTCTGGATATAGCATGATATTTTTGTAAAATTCCGGCGTGAATTGTTCGCACTTATCGAGGCGCACGATACCGAGCACCGCGCCGCGCGGGATGCTATCGGCAGAATATCCCCAGCAAACGCACATGCACCGGTCGACATGTTTCGTTGCATGAATCGCCAGTTCCTTGCCAATAAGCCATGTCGGCGCGGGCCAGTGCCGCGTTTCGATCTGTTTTCGACCGTCGATCACGAGTGAACACCACGGCTGCCACAAAGAAATGCATTTGAGAGTGGTTGCTAATGTCATCGTGCCCGCCAATGAATTATCTGGCCGCTAAATGGCAGCCGGGTTTTCGGCGTAGTCCAGAACTTCATCATCTCCGACAAGCTCTTAAAACCGTCGCGGCGCGCAAAGTGCTCGCATTCAGAATCATCGAGGTCGACGCCATCGATTGATATCGCCATGCTCTTGAGGCTCCCGAGCGCCCGGATGACGGGCCAGATATTGATTTGCTCGACTTTTACGCATTCGACTTCGGCAAGCAGCTTCGCTTCTTTTGTTCTTAAGCCGGTGTAGAGATAAAGCGTGTCGCCAGGCCTGTCCGGATACTTCCGCGCCGCGCGGATGGTATGCTTCTTCCTCCCGGCGAGGATCGCCCCTTCGAAGATCGGCTTGAAATTGTATAAGCCCATTTCAGCAATCCCGCCAAATGCCTTTCTCAAGGAAGCCGTGTTTTTGCACGGGCTTCCCGGAGTCGTGCCCGGTCGTCAGTATCGACGGGCTTGCCGTGATCGTTCCATCTTCGTGCTCGATAATTTTGTGATTCGCGAGATTCCCCAGGCCGCAACCGGGCATATAGAGATACCAGATGCCTTCTGATTTGAAATAACAAAATTTCGTATCGTCCAGATCCGCAAATTTTTCAATGCGATGCGCTTGGACGGTCATTTCCTCACCAGGCAATCGATTCGAGCTTGGCCCAGGCGCGGTCCCATTCCTCAGCGTTCAATATCACTACGCGCTGCGCTTCGCACGCCGGAGGCTCCGGATGAGCGACGCAGGGACAATTCTTTTTGCAATCTTCCTCATCCCGATATACTTTGCTGCCGCCGAGCGCATGGCCCAGCTCGTACGCGAAATCCGTTGAATCCATCCAGCCGACTCTTTTTCTCCGCACGGCCTCGAGCAACGGCAATAGATGTTCCGCGAGCACCTTCTTGCCGCGTTCGATCGCCTGTTCGCGAACATAACCCGTTACCAGGCCTTCGCTTGGAGCGATGCGCGAAGCCAGATTGTGAAGCAATTGCTCTTCTTTCAGGTTCATGCGGTTCCTCACAGAAAATAGATGCTGCGCGCTTCCATGAATGCCTGGAAACGGCCGCGCCCGAATTCACGTAGTTTTTGATACAGCCAGAGGAATTCTCTCAGTCCCCTGCCAACCTCGAGGCGGTCGGCATTGTAAACGACCCGGCCATCCTCTAGAACGGCATAGACGGGATTTGACCAGCGGCGCTTGTGTCCGGGTCTGTATTTGGCAATCATCCAGCGGGGATACCGGGTCAAAAGTTCCGGCGCTTCTATGCGGTCGATAAATCGCGGTGGCTCATCCGGAAGTTCGTCGTTCTCGCCGTTCCCGGCCATCATCGTTACTGGCGTGCGGCCATCAGCAGGCCACGGCTCGGAACTTAAGACCGGTGACACGATCGGATCACGATAGAACCGCGCCATTGCTCCGTTGTTGAATAGTGCCACTTCTTCGCCGTTCCGCTCGACGATGCGGTAGGGCATATTCGCCGAATCGAGTGGCCGGCCTTTCATCACGCCGGTAGCGTATTTCAGCGTCATGGTTTTACCTCGAAATGATCGTTGATGAGCAGCATATTCCATGGAAAAGTTTCAATCACTGTCCATCCAGGAAGCGCGGCCAGGAGCTCTGCGCGCGTGGCCATCCCTTCATATACCGGATGATCGAAACATTCCACGAACAAATAATGGGTGCGCTTCAAAGCTTTCTGTCCGAAGGCGATCATATCTTTTTCGGCGCCGTGAATGTCTGCCCACAACAAATCGATGGTGTCGAGTTTGGCATCGTCATAAAGACGGTCGAAAGTGAAACAAGGAATGGGACTGACCTTTTTGAATTGTTCCGGTGCCACGCTCAACCCTTCGAGTGGAGGATAGATCGATCCGAAACCGCCTCCGGAATCCCGGCATTCCCAAAAATCGCACGTGCCGTTGTGCTCGGCAATGGCTCCATGGACGTAGAAATGCTTTCGTGGCAGCCCGCGGGTGACCAGCTTCATGAAATTGATGTGGTCGGCTTCAACCATCACCGCGCGCGCGGGCTTCCCGGCAACGGCCTCGAGCATCCATTCCATGTCTTCGCCTTCATGTGCGCCCAGCTCGACAATCACTGGATTTGTGAACGTCTTAAGAATCGCTGTGACGCATTCCCGCTCCACCGGAAAAGTCATTTCCTTTTATGTCCTCGATCTCCCGGAAAAATTCACCGACTTGCAAGGCCAGTTGCTCGAAATTGAGCACGCCGATCCGCGCGAGCACGGCATTGGCTTCAGCAAGCTGCGCGGCGATTTCCGTCAAGACTTCCAGCTGCGTCAAGGCGATTTCGCGGTCAAGCGTTGGCGTGACCGCGCCTTGCTGCTGCATCAGGTTGCGCAAACGCCAGTACTTCGAGCGAATTTCGTTGATGTTCACTCTAGTTCACCAATAATCTCTGCCGGCGTTCCCAGGCGGCCACCGCGGCGTCGGCGGCCTGGCGCACCGTCAAGCCTTCCGGATCGGTTTCTTCAGAATCCTCGACATAGCATCCGCAGCGGCGTTCGATATGGGCGACGCTGCCAATGATCGTCCGCATAAAACAGTTCTTGTGCGCCATATCGCCGTCCGGATACCGGTGGACAGGATCGTCCGGAGCGATTGGCTCATCGCAATGGAAGCAGATAGCCATATCAACTGACAGCAGATGGAGTGCCGCAATTATCGCAACGGAAGATTGCACCATAGGGCATCATGTCCGTGCCGCATTCGGAGCATGTAGGCGGACATTTTCTGATTCCGGCCAAATGTGAGAAATAAAACGTTCCGACAGGCGGTAATTCGCCGTCGCGGATGGTTATGTGCAAGCCTTCGCCGTCCAGCGCGCTGATAGTGCCTTCGATGGTCACGCGGTCACCGAGATTGTATTTCATGGCTTGCTCCCTCCCCCGACCGCGCCGATGGCGCGGTATTTTTTTCCTGCCGGCTCCAATGCGTCACGTTTTTCAGTAAAGAATCGCCGGACCAGAACACGTAATCCTCGAATAAAGCCCTTTTAATCGACCATTGTTCTTCTTCACCGGGAATCGCGCACCAAACGGTTTCTCCGGGTGCTGGCTGGGCATCGGAGACGCTAATCCAATCTGCCACATCCGGCTGTTTCATCCTTTTTGAGGCCCGCACGAAATCTTCGAGCCATTGGAGTTTTCCCAGTTCTTTCCATAGCCGGTCATGATCATGAGCAAATTTTTTGCCGAGTGCGATGCGGCGCTCGGCGATGCGCGCGAGGGCCCCAACTTCCCAATTCGGATCATCGGCAAGTATGAACGCCGCTCCGGGCGCGGAATTCTGGGTGCCGCCATGCTCTTTGTCGTGGCAGGGTTTGCAAACCGCTTCGACATCATCATCGGTTTCCTGTCCCAATGTTTTATAGGTCCGGTGATGCAAATGCAGGCGAACCCCAAAACGCGTTACGTGGCTACTGTTATCCCGCCCGCAGCGTTCACAACAACCCCGCGGATGACGTTGCCAGTAGCCTTCACGGAATCGCCGCCATTCCGGCGAAGCGATGTATTCCTGGTAATTGACCGTGCCGTCAGGATTGCGCCATTCCGGTTCCATCGAAAAAACTCCCTTCTGCATTAGCCACAGCATGAACTTCAAAACGCAATTTCATGATATTGAAAGTGGCTTTGATCGGCCCGGTTTTGCCGTCGCGGTTTTTGAGCACCCACAAGGTGGCGTCTTTTTCTTCGCCATCCAGGCGTTCTTCCCATTTCCGTTCGGCGAGGATAATCAGGCTGGCGTGTTTGATTTTCGCTCCGCTTCCATACAGCCGGGAGAGATTCGGCGGCCGCAGGTTCTTGTCTTCCTGGCTATTGCCGTATTCCTTGCGCAGCTGGCTGATGAGAATTACCGCGCAATTCAGCTCCATGCCCATGCTTTTACTGGCACGCACCAGGCGGCGAAGCTGTTCGTTTTCATCTTTCCCGGGAGCATCGATCAATTCATCGTAATCGAGGATCAGCAGATGCAAGCCGTCCCGCGATTTCAGCGACCGGGCCACACGGCGGATTTTGCCGATCTCCAGTTCGCCATCGAGGATCCGGCATTTCTTGCATTGATGGGAAGCGGCTTCGACGATGGCCTGAAAATTTTTTTCACTCAATTGATCTTCGCGGCGCATCAGGGAAGGATGGACGCCGGCGGCGGCGGCGAGTTCCCGCCGCAAGAGATGCCGCGCCCACATCTCCCCGGAACAAAACAGAGAGATAAATCCGCGCCGGCAGGCCTCGATCCGGGTTTGCTGGGCCAGTAAGGTCTTTCCCGAGCCGGTCTCGGCCGTAAGGATCACGAGTTCCCCGGGACGGAATCCTCCGGTCATGTCATCGAGGGCCGTGATGCCGGTAAAGATATTGGCGCGCGGCTCGGTCTGCATCAATTCTTCGATCGTTTGTTTGGCGGCGGCATGATAGGTCACACCATGCTCGTCGATTTCTTCGTACTTGCGCACGGCTTCTGAAATTCTTCCGATCGTGGTGTCCAGGATTTCATCGATGGCATCTTCATCGCGGTCGATCGCGCGTTTGGCGGTGTCCAGGATCTTCAAAGCATTGCGGCAGAGGCTCATGCGGCGCAATTCGCGCGCGGTACCTTCCAGATTGTCGGCGTGCCTGGCGTCTTCCCGGAGGGCGCCAAGGAACAAAAGCAGATTCTGGCTTTCGAGATCGGAGAGTTTTTCGATTTCGGTATACAAATTGATGAGGTTGATTTCTTGATTCGAAGCGCGCAATGCCTGGAGCATGGCGAAGATCTTTTTATGGTCGGGATGGAAAAATTCGTCTTCTCCGAGCAGGTCCAGCAAAGTTTCAGATTGCGGATGACGTCCGAGGATGGCGCCAAGAAGGATGCGTTCGAGCAGGGCATCCTGGCGGGTGCGTTCGACTGGTTCCGGACTGGTGGTGATTTTGCTCATTTCAGGAATTTTTCAGGAAAGCTTTGCCCATCGACTCGATGGCTCGTTGCGTTCCGGGATCGCGTTTTTTGATGGAGGGAGCAGGGGGAAGATACTGGATTTCCCGGCTGCCGTTGGTGTTTTTAACCGCAAAAAGGCCGGTCCAGCCATTTTTTATGGATTGTTCAAGGACTTCGCGGATATCTTCGCCGGCCACATGCATTGCCAATAATTCACGATGAATCAAATCCACGGCGGCATCGGTGAGAGGCTGGCGTTTACGATTGCGCATTTTCCGGTAATCGGCAAAAGCATCGATGGGAATAATTTCATGAAGCGGCTTGCCGCAATGGGAACAAGCCGGAAGAAGCGTTTGCTCATTGCTGGCGGCTTGGTGTGGATATTTTTTGCCGGCTGTTTCAGATTCCATATGGACTTCCATATGGACGGGGAGGGATTTGGGGAACAAGGAAAGCGAATCAGGTATTGCGGCAAGGCTATTCCAGTATTTTTCAACCGCTTCATCGGTTGGCGTCGTGACGTCCAGTTTCGGATAATGATTGCGCTGGGATTTGGGCGGCAAACGCCCGGGCTTGTTGCTGCCGGTCCAGTGTCCGTATTTTTTCCCGTGTTCTTCCCAAATATAGAGCAAGCCGTGGCGATGGAAATCGTCGAATACTTGCCGCAAGGTATCGAGCGTGAAGTGCGGCCGGATGGCGGCGACTTTGCCATGGATAACGCGTAAATCACCGATTTCGAAATTGCCATTGGCGTCGGCGAGGCCGTACAGCCAGGTATATTCGGGGATAAATTCCTCTTTGCAGTTCGCTAGTTTCGAACTTCCCCAGGCGGCATCGGCATCTATAACGCGTTTTGGCAAAATCAACCTCTTTTTTAGCGCACTGCCGGCATGGCCGCGCTTGCTTCTTTCAGCAGTTCCATGCGGCTTCGCCAGCCAGCGTATTCGGGCGACGTCGCTCCCGGCCGGTACGCGCAATTTCCCTGAACGCATCCGTGCGCTTCGGCCCCGGCCAGCGGCCAGCCGCAACACATGCAGCGACGGACGGAAGCGAGCACAACCATTTCCTGTAATGCCAGAAGCTTGGCCTCGAGAACGTGCAATGCCAGAAGCTTGGCTTCGAGGAAAGCGTCTTTGAATTGCTCGTCCATCTAGTTCTTTCGCGTGAAAATTTTCTTCAGGACCGTAACCATGACGACGGAAATGAAAACCGCCAAAAGCAAAGCCCCGAACTGTTCCATTTCCCCCGGGTCCCTGGTTCTTTAAAAATGTTTTGGACAAAAATCTTTGCCGCCGATCGAACGCGCGCACTGACGGCAAACCGGGCGGTCGCAGGTGAATTTCTCGCCCCCGAGCGAACGCCCAATTTCGTAATCACAAAGAAGCGTGGCGGGCTGGGACCCGTAACAGAATTTGCACCGCGGCGCACGCCGGGCGGCATGCTTCACGATTGTCTCTCCGCCGTCCGGGAACTTGACATGCGAGCAGGGCATGAATGACCTAAAAAGTACTGCAGGAAGGGAAGGAGAACACCGGAAGAACGGGCTGTGGATAGAGAGGAAAAGGAGAACGGTTTAGCCGGTTTTACCCGGCCTAGCGCTTCACCAATTCTATTCTAAACCGTTCACCGGTACCCTCCCTTCCGCAGCGGCCAGTACACTAGTACTATGGTCCTAATGTGTCAAGTTTTTTTCTCTTTTCCTAAGAAATCCAACTGTGAATCTGTGTTGAAAACCAGTAAAAGCCATGGGAAAAAGTTTTCTGCATAGGCAAACTATAGGCATTGCTTAGGCAGCCAATTTGGTTGCCTAGAAAGGTTTGGGTTTGGTTTGGGTTTGGTTTAGGTTTAGGAAACCCAGCGCGGTTTTGCCTAGGCAAAGTTTGGATGAAATTTGTCTCATTTTGAGAATTTGTTAGGCTTGAAATTCAACCCCTCTTTTTTTTTGAAAAGCTAAAATCAAAACCAACTGCAGAAATCGTCGAGTAGTACTACCCCCCTTGTCAGGCTTTACCTGCTTGACGCCACTCCCTCTGTTTGGTAAAAAAAATTGGCCGCGGATCAGCCCCCATGACCCGTGAACGTAAAACCGATTCCGCCCTCCGGTCCGCTTGGTTCGCCGGCCATCTCTCCCCCTCCCTCGCTGGCGATTCTTCCCTCCTCGATTCCTTCCCCGATGGCCATTCAGCCGACCGGTCCCTGTCCCGGTTTCTTAGAAGAAAAAAATCCCGAATCTATCCCCAAAAACTTCTCGAGTCCAAAAGAGCCTGAAGGCATTCGAAGTCCCGAATTTTACCCGAAAATTTCTGAGCGGGAAAAAGAGCCCTAGGGCGCATCGCATCCCAGAAGTTATGAGTCGCATCGCACCGCATCGCAACCGATCGCATCGCCTTGCGCCTCTGTGCTCCATGAGTGCGCATTGTAGGGCGCATCGCAATGGAGCCGCATGGCCAGCTGGGGCGCATGCTGGCCGCACTGGTAGGGGAGTCGCGCAAAATAAAATGCGCAATAGAAGTGCGTTAGGGCGCATTTAGGTTTTAGGAGTAGGTTAGGGAGTAGGTTATTGGCTGGGAGAGTCGCATTCTGGTAGTCTGGTAGGAACCGAGAGTCTGTAAGCAAAAAAAAAGGGCCGCATGGGAGCGGCCCGGCCCGATCGAGAAACTAGGCTAGGTCTCGCGAGGTATTGCAACTGCAAAGCCTCTGGTCTACTGGAATGGATTCGCCGCAATCGGCGCAGGTGCGTTGTTTCCTGGCCGCCAAGTAAGCCTCTAATGCGACCGTGAGATTATTGGTGCGGAGGAATGATTCTAGGTCCGCGTCCGTCTGGAACATGTAGCACGGATTCGGTAATTCGGCGAATGGGATTAAGAGCCGCGCGCCGTGTGCTCTCTTAACGAACCGCATTGCCGCGAGGCGGATTCTCTCCGATCGTTCGCGTACTGTCCGCTGAACGGTTTGCTTTGTAATCATGGTCTGCTCTTTTCTTAACTTGGCGTCTAGTTTGGGTCAAGCTCACTAGGCGCCAAGCTAAAAAAAAGGGGAGCGGATTGACCCGCTCCCCTAGTGGAAGGGAAAATTACCGATTGTCGAGGAATGCCTGAACTGCTTTCCGGCCCTTTTTTTCGGCGCGGATGTATCCCTGAGAGTGCATTGTTTTCCAAGCGGCGATGGCCGCCTTGCGTGCTGAGGCTGAGCGGCGCGATGCCTTGTTTTGCTTTGCCATGATCTGAATTCTCTTTTCCGGTTTGGCCTAACTTTGGTCGAGCTCGTTTGTGGCCAACCTGTAAGAAGTATGAACCTAGCGTGTAAGTATGTCAAGTCAATTCGTAAAGTATTTTTGAGCCGTACATAGGGTGTAAGTTTATTCTCTTTTTGTTCGCTCCGGCCGGGCGCATTCGAGAGCCGCATAAGGATTACTACTATGATAATGGTATCTATCGGTTAGACTCCCGCGTCTACCATTTTCGGCATTGTCTACCATTTTTATTTCGCCATACCATTTTCCACATCGCAAAATTCCATTTTCCGCATATGCATTACCATACGGAAAACGCTGGCCCTCCAAAATCACTCTGACGCAAAAAATCTGAAAACTGTTTTCGCTCCGGAGAAATCAAAACCGATTTGCAAGGGGGGTCAGTTAGGCATTCTGGAACTTTAGGCGTGGACTGTGATAAACTTGCCGGCCATGAATCAACTGCGCAGAATTTAGCTGGTAAAAGTGAAAATCGCAACGCGTGTCCCATAAGGGTTATTATGGTTACCTAGTCCCTAACTTCAACGCTGTCAACGAAAATTTATTTGTTTCGTTTTATGTTCGGGCGAACAAAGGCGAAAAGCGAAAACGTAAACTTACCCACCAGTTTTGTTTTCTTCTTCCTCTTCGATTCGCGCGATCTCGTTGACCACCGCGGCTTCGATCACTTTGTTTTCAATCTTCTCTTCGATCGGTCGCAGCTTCGCCGGCATTTCAAAAGTTACTTTCACGTCCCAGCCGCGATCTTCTGGTGAATGAATTTCTACGCGCTGCGTTGGTTTCCCTTCAATGCGATCTGCAATTTCTTTTGCTGCAAGCGTTCCACCGCGTGTTAATGCTTCGCGTGCGCGAGCAAGTGCCATCGCGCGGCCCCACGTTGTTCCAGGTGGCAAATTTAATGCTTTACGTTCTTTTTCTGGCAAATCCTCGCGCACCAATTCGTCGTACTCTTCGGTCATCGGCCGCTTGCGAGGCCGGCCAGGGCTCCGCGGTGGCGGATTATCAGGCCCCCAAGGTTTTAGGCTGGAAGGATTACCGTTCGGATTTGGCATTTTCAGCTTTTGAAGCAGCAATAATGGCTGTTTCACCGACAGGATAGTCGCGCATCAACTTTTCCGCAAGAGCAACTTAGCAACCATGTGCGGAAAGAATATTTTTCGCTTTTTATTTCCTTTCGAAAAACTTAGACTCAATCGTACCCAAGCCCGGCGTTCGAAGGGAGAACCAATGGCCGACGAGCCAACGGGAGCGAAACCTACGGGGAAAGTAAAACAAACTGCACCGCCCGCAGAAACTTTCGGATTGGTGGTCAGTGCGGTATTTGACATTCAGGCGAAGCTGGGCGAGCAAGGGAAGACGGTGGAGACGCTGAACACGCGGTACATGGAGCAGCGGGAAGACATTCGCATTCTCGAAAAGCTGATCGAGACGAAAATTCTGGAGCTGACGACGGCAATGAGCCTGATGAACAGAACACTTTATGCCGGGTGGATTTTGCTGATCACGATAGGAGGGATGGCAGCATGGACGATCTATCGGGTGTGGGAGGTAATATTGCCGTTGATTCAAACGAAGCTGGGACTGCCGGTAAGGTAAATCGGAGGGGAGCCACGTGCAACTTACAACCATGCAGCAAGCGGAATTGAAGGCGAAGCACGGGATCTGCGTAAATGAAATTTGCAACAAATGCCACAAACCGCTTGACCACATTCGGTTTACCAGGAAAGACCAGACTGGCGAATGGTGCAGTCGGGTGTGTCGCGATGGGGTTGAAGCTGCGGACCGGTACGCGGCCACACGGAGGATGCCTAGGGGCAAATGCTGCCAATACTGTGGTCTCGCACTTCGAGACGAAGCCTTAGGCAAGCGGTCCGACGCCCGGTATTGTGATGCGACCTGCAAACGGAATGCGGCGCGGTCTCACTCAGGAAGTCCTGTCTAGCTCCGTACCCGGTGCAGTGACCCCCATTTTATGCGCCTTTTTGCATATTTTCAAAATTCTCTGGGCTACCCCACCAGGAGCCCATTAGCCGAGGCAAAAAACGGCTTAAAACGCCTAGGAAGATTGGGGCGATGAAACCAAGCTTCACGACAATGCGATGTTCTTGCGAGGGCAAAGATCCGTTTTGCCGGGAGTGTTCCGGCCTGGGCCGGGTGTTGGTGGAACGGACACAAGAGCCAACTCGCTGGCATAGACTAGGCTGGGCATTGTTCTGGATAGCAGTGTTGGTATTGCTGGCGATATTGGCGATAGTGAAGTGAGGCTTTCCTCATGGAGCAGCTCTGGTGGAAATATATCTACGATCTCTTCCCGGCCAACCGGTCCACACCCACGCGTGAAACCCTGAATGCCCGTGTCTGCCGCGAGTGCGGCCATTCTGAGTGCTGGCGGATGAGCGAACTTGCCGAGGACTCGAGCGATCCGCATTCCTGGTATCTTGACGGAGACACGTGGCGCTGCCGGACGTGCATCGCGACGATCGTTGGCGGAAGAAAACCATGCGACTGACAAGGCCATGAACCGGCGTTTATTCGCTAGTAAACTTCTTGGAGCTATCGCGATGTTTCGCGCGCCGGCGATCGACTGCGCCGAAGGAAAAGACTTGTGCCCGCTGGGGCATTGCCAAGTTAGTGAAGATTTCTTCTCGCTTCCGGCCGAGTCACACCAAAGAATCTTGGCCGAAATGGTTTCCAGTTGGACTAGGAAGGCCAAAGTCTGCACGCATGTTGGCTGTGGGATCGTGTATGTGCCGCGGGCGGGGCTCAAAACATGAAAATGTGTTTCATGGCTCTGGCATTGACGTTTTGCGGGTGTTCGGCGCGCCGTACTGGCTCGCTGCGCGCTAAATGCCAGCCGGGTTTCTGGAATCCGGAAACGCGCTCTTGCGAACGCTGGCATCAGTGCGTCGAAGATTGCCACTGGGACCCGGTGGTTACTACGGAATAAATATGCCAGCAGCCAAACCCCATGTCGAACCGGACGTTCCCCAAGAGCTGATCGACAAGTTCACGCCCAAAAGGTTAATCACTGTTAAACTACGGAATCCTGCCGGGCATCCGGGCCAAGAACGGATCTGCTATTCGACCAAGAAACGCATCATCGTGAGGGCTGGCCGGCGTGGCGGCAAAACGTCAGCCAGTGCTATCAAGGCGGTAATGTCGTTTCTCGGCGATTCAGCCAGAGGCATCCCTCCGAAACGTGTCCTCTATGCCGCGCCAACCATCGACCAGGTGCGGAAATTCTGGGAAGAAGTCAAGCGCGCCCTGCATGAAGGCTTGGCTTACAAGGTATATTACAAAAACGAAACCAACCACATCATCGAGCCGTTTGGAACGCCTCCGGTGATGCCCGGGGAACGTCCGCGGCAGCCCCGGATCCGCGCGAAAACCGCCTTCAACGCGGAAACGCTGCGCGGCGATTTCGCCGACGTTTTGATTCTCGATGAATACCAGTTGATGGATGAAACCGCCTGGACCGAAGTCGGCGCGCCCATGCTGATGGACAATAACGGCGATGTTATATTTATTTATACGCCACCGAGCCTCGAGAGCCGCTCGGCCAGCAAGGCTCGCGACCCGCAGCACGCTGCGAAAATGTACCGCGAACACAAAGACGATCCGCTGTGGGAATGCATCCATTTCGCCAGCCGCGAGAACCCGCATATTTCTGAAGAAGGAATCGAAGAAGCCAGCAAAAACATGACGGCCCTGGCCTACCGTCAGGAAATTCTCGCCGAAGACACCGAAGAAATTCCGGGAGCCTTGTGGACGCGGAAAATCATCGAAGATTCCAGAGTTAAATCGGTTCCATGCGAAATGCGGCGAATCGTTATCGGTGTCGACCCGGCCGGCGGGAATCTGACTGAAACGGGCATTGTCACGGCCGGCGAAGGCGCCGATGGCCATTACTACGTGCTCCAGGATGATTCGATGAAAGCGGCCCGGCCGAAAGATTGGGCCACTACGGCCATTCGCGCCTACTATGCGTTTCTGGCCGACCGGATTATCGGTGAACGGAATTTCGGCGGAGATATGATTGCCAGTACCCTGCAAAATGTTGACGAGAATGTATCCTATCAAGATGTGGTTTCTTCGCGCGGGAAACTGCTCCGTGCCGAGCCGATCCTGGCGCTGTTCCAGCAAAAGAAAATGCATCTGGTGGGGAATTTTACAGAACTTGAAGAAGAAATGTGCTCTTATTGCGCGGAACCAGGGCAAAAATCTCCGAACCGCTTAGACGCCATGGTCTTTGCCGCGACGGAGCTCTCCGGCATGGGCAGCCTCGGCTTGCTGGATCTGTTCAAATCCGGACGCGCCGGGAAAATGGCGGAACGGGAAATCGCGAAGATCAAGACGTCGACTTCACTGGCCGCGATCGCGACAAATGACAAGACGCCGCGCTGCACGAATTGCGGCAGCTTGACGCTTACGGTGCTGAGCCGTGGGCCGCAATTCGATGGAGGCGTCGAATATCGCTGTCAGGCTTGCGGGAACCAGCAACCTAAGCCCACCATCTTAGGAATCGGCAGCCGACGAATCACTCTCGAAAAATAAAACGCAAAAGCGCTACTGATCCAGTGGCAAGCTGAACGTTCGCGCTTTTCGGGGTAGCTTCTCGCTTGGGTTGCCAAACCCAAACTCAGCTATCGGCGGCGAAGAGATTAGCATAGGGTCTATGTTTTGTCAAGACCGGGCTTGACCTGGGGAAACAAAGGCGGTAGGTTAGTCGGGTGGAATTGGCCCGTATGCAATACAGCGCCGCAGGCGTGATCCAGTATCTATCAATGCGGCTGGACTTCGTGCGCGACATCGACCACGAAGTTATCCGGCGGGTGGCGAACTATGTCGTCAAAGGCGATTGGAGCATGGCCGAAGCGGAAGAGTTTTTAAGGCAAGTCCAGGCGCAAGATGTGCGCTTGAAGAGCGGCAATCCGCCTAGAAACGCTGTTCCCTCTTTGAACCGCACGGCCACGCAAATGCTGCAGCAGCAGGAAGCGGCCAGAGAGCGAATGAAATATTGGGAGAGCTGTGAGGAGTTGCGGAGAGCGCGTTTGGCGGCGCTGGACACGTTCGGAATCCCGCCAGACAGAGTGCCAAAAGATTCGAATCGGGCCACAGCTGAAGCCTCACAACAGGAATCGACTGCAGAGCAAATGATGAAGCTCTGGAACGAGATAATGGAAGAAGATTTTCGTCCCTCGACAACGCCTCGCTCAGTCGAGCAAATGAGAGAATCTCACACTGCTCGAATGCAAGAAGTTGAAGACTTATATCGCCGATGGACGCTAGAGCCATTACCACCTATAAAAATTCCCTCTTCGTTCCGCACGGCGGAGCAGCAAGCCGAGATTCAGATCGCGGCCATGCGCCTAGATGATGAGAATCGGTATCGGCTTGAATTGCTGAAAGACATGACAATACCAGCGCCTTCGCCTTCTTATACCGTGCCGAAAGAACTTGTCGATGAATGGCGCGCCGGGCGCCGATTCAAGCTGGGTGTTGATGGTTGGCCAGTCCAAAAGGAGCCGGAACCGGAAATCTGTTTTCTTACCAGCAAGCGCAAAATTGTTTTGGAGTAGAAAAGAATGAGCAAATTAGTAGATACAGAGCTTGGTCAGTTTCGACTAGTAGAAGATGGACCGCGCAAGAGGTTCCTGTTTGAATGTCCTGAATGCCATGAAATGCTGCCGATGGATGAAGAAACGCTGGCAGGTCAAAAAGATGTTCAACACGAATCGCGGATTCTCCCAGCGACGTTGTGTCGATTTACCGGAGTGAGGGAATTTGGGAAACATCTCATTACGACGATGCAGGCACAGATTGTGATGGGTTATAAGCCATATCATGACGAAGGGCAGGATCGATGGCAGCCGAACGGGAATAATACGCCATGAGCACCGGACAAACAACAGCGCAAACCGTGCCGATAGGCCTGATGATCACGAGAACTGCCGTCCCTGGAATGGCCCGGCGGCTCGCGGAAGATTTGTTCCACTGCACGCGCGGAGACATTTACAAGTATCTGCCAGACGATGCCGCCAAAGAAGATTTCGCGAGGGAAATTGGGAACTGCCTGCACATCATTTTGAACCAGATGAATATCGACCAGCGCCGATGCAAGCATTGCGGCGGAACGCAGCAAGATCACGAATGGGTTAGCGGGTGGTGCCGTCACAGCGGACAGAGATTTGAGCCAAAGGAGTAATCATGTGCTTCCCGATAAAAGATGCGATCGAAAAGGAATGGGAAGGACTTGACGGCGCGCGCCGACCCGGGCGCCCCGTGAACGCCGTGGAAATGAAACCTACGGCTGTCCATGGAAGCGGTGCCCGGGCGGAACGCATATAGCCGCAACGATGCGTGACCACTCTCCTCCTTAAAAAAAAGGGAGGAGCTTCTCAGGCTACGCATAGCATTACAACGCTTACGTTAGCGCCTGAAGGCCCGATCCAGGCCCACTGAACAATTGCTTGTTCGCCGCGGAGACTATAACAATGCAAAATAAAAAGCAAGCGGCTAAGTTCCTATAGTCCAAAATGTGGGAAATGAGCGATACTCCCGCAGCAAAGAAAAAAGATTCATGGTTCGGCCGGGTTGTCTGCTTCTTGCATCTATGCACGCTCGACGAGATCGCTTATAGCTGGGATCCGTTCATCCGGTACAAGCAGCGGAAGTTCGGGATTTGCTCACGGTGCCGGCGTAGAAAGCGCCTGGCGGCACCGTGGTTCTGCCCGTACTGCCACGCTTTCCACTGGGAATAATTCGGCTTGACAGCGCAGACGGGAATCTGGCAAAGTCTTCTCGTTATGACCTAGATCGAATCTTACGTTTACGTTTTTGTCCGCACCAACCTTCCGACCGAACATCAGTTTGTGCAAGCCCTTCATTCCGTCTATCATCTGGCACAACTCCGCCGCGAAGAAGGCACGCCCAACATCGTCCTGATTGGGTTGCCGGATGCGGCGACGCTCCGGCGCGCGGAACGGAAGCTCATTGCCGCGAAAATCCCGCATTTTGTTTGGGAAGAGCCGGACTTTAATTTTGGATTGACCGCCATTGCTACGGCGCCGGTACGCGGCGACCAGCGGAAAGCACTGGCCAATTACCGAGTTTACAACCATGCGTCGGTAGCTCAGATAGGCCGTATAGAGCAGTCGGTTCTAACCGGAAGGCCGCAGGTGCAAAACCTGCCCGACGCTCCAGATTTCAACACACCTGTCGTACAAGTGGCTAGTACACTGGACTCTAAATCCGGAAATGATCGTTCGACGCGATCCAGGTGTGCCAAGTTCGATGGGGCAGGTTCGGAGGCATCCGAGCGGGTTTGAGTACCAACTGCCCCCGCCAAAAGTTCCGGGCGTAGCTCAAGGGTAGAGCAATCGGTCCCTAAAACCGACAGAGCAATCGATTACTAATCGATTGGTTGCGGGTTCAAGTCCCGTCGCCCGGTCCAAGGAATTTGCGAGTCATCCTGGTCATTATTGAAACGGCGTGATACTTAATTAGGGATGAGTCTTACCGCCGAAGAGCGCGAGAAGTTTGCGGCTTATCTCGAGCAGAACGCCAGAGACACCGAGAAGCTGGTGCAGCAACTGCTAAATCTTCCGGCGGGCCGGCAACTTGCTGCACGATTCGAAAAGGAAGCGGAAGCTTCCCGGATCATTGCGGAGAAATTGCGGAACATGCAAACACAGGAATTAAAATAAGTTTGGCGGCGAGAGGAAAATCATGCACCAATGTCGATTGCCAATCGCATTCTCCTCTGGATCGTTGGCCGTGGCGACCGGCACCGCCAAACTTTTAATCAAGGGTACTCGCTTGCTGTGGGACGCCCCCAAGCTTTCCCCTTGATTTTTCTCCGCTCGGCCCTGCTTACGGAGAATTCCTCTATCCGACCGGAACACCAAGTCCGAAGGAGATCTGCGCCGCCGGTCCGCTAACGATGTCGATCGATACTGCGCCGGTTGGACCAGGTGTTCCATCAGCATTCGTCACCGCGGCATTGATCTGTACCGTCCCAAGCTTTGCTCCACCGGCAATGATGCCGCTGGCTACCGTCCCGCTGGCAGGAGGTGAATCCGGAATTACCGTGGCACTCTCCGGATCACTTGAACTGACAAGAATCGTACCGCCTGGCGCTAGTTGCGCCGGATTGCCGTCCGCATCCACGGCTGTCAACTGGTAAGGCACTTTCTGAACGTCGGCCAATTGGAAATTTGACATTTTTTGAATTTCTCCTTTTTTATTTAACTTACTTTGGTAGTCCCAAAGAAAATTTCAATGCCACTGCTGGGCTTTGTAAAGCATCCAGGATTTTTTGTTGCAAGACCAGGGACTCTTTTTGCAGGTGAAGCGATAGTGCCAACTGGTTCCTGAGCAAAGTGAGATTATTCTCGATCTCCGTCAACAACCGCCTATCTTCTTTTCCGTAATAGCCGATCATTCTGCCTCATCGAGCCGGATGGCGCGCCTGCTATCGAGTGGGAAATGGTCTATGGGGATTTCCGGGTCGGGAGTCGCGGCCAAGTCCGCGCGGAGCCCGCGGAATTTCAATTCGGCGAGCACGCTGTCTCTCAGCCAGCGCCATTGTGGTTGTGACATGACAGGGCTAAAAATCGTTAGCCAGGATAAATAACTATCAGGGAGCAGACGTATCCTGGTGCCTTTATGCTTTCCGAAGGGGATCACTGCCCTGCCGTGCCTGCCGTGGCGTGCCATGACGGCTATTCTGGCACGAGAGTTACAATTTGGACATCATTTTCAACGCGGACTGTTTCCACTTTCCACCAGACGGATTTTTCACAAATGGGATCGCCGACGGCGTAAAGCCGGCTGTACATCATGGGCTCTTCCCAGAGCACGTCGCCGTCATGGATGTAGCGAATGGTATTGATAATATCGTCGGGCATTGGAGAGTTCTCCTGGGCGCAGTCTAACATATTTAGGGTATAAGAAAAGTCTTGCAATCCGCCGGAGGCTAACTTAGACTCTATGCCCACGTGCCCGGCTTGCTGCGACTCGGGGAAATAAACCCTTTAGATCCTCGTGCCGCGCGGGAACAAAAGTCGGGCACGAACATGGCTAGGGCTAGGAGCCTCCGAACAAATGATAACCTCTGATCGTTCTGTTTGGGCGCGATGGGTGAAATGGTCGATTGGCATAGGCGCGTTTCTGGTACTCGTCTTGCTGTTCTATCTTTCGTTTTTGAATCATGTCGCCATCAATGAAATCGGCGTGGCTTACAATTCTATCGGCGGGAAAGTGTGGGTGCAGGATCATCCTGGTTGGTATATCACTTCGCCAACTGTGCAAGTTGCGGTGATCCCCACAATCCCTTTGCGAGTCACGATACCTTCCGAAGCCAAAGTGATCAACACGAAAATCGTGCGGTTCAATCCGAAAGGCGTCGATGAATTCATCCGACTCCAAGGCTTCAGCTATTTCAGCGATCAAGGAATCGAGAATATCCTAATGGGCTATGCGTTTTCCGGACAGAAGTATCCTTTTCTGGATGTGCTGCAGGAAAGCGGCGGCGAGAATGCCACCTCCGCGCCGCTCCGGCAATGAAATGGCGCATCGCGATGACGCTACTCTTGACGCTGATTATGGTCCGGCTGCTTTATGGCTGGAGGAAACTCACATTCCTCATATGGACAGTGGCGGCGATCATCAACCATGCGCATCCGCTTCTGACCGTATCCGTGATCGAAGGGATAGTGATTCTTGGTATCGTCAAGGCCTCATGGTTGGCGGCAGAAACGATTCTTGATTCTTGGATGGAGCTAAAATGGAAGTGCGTATCTCGCTATCGGAAGAGCAATTTAAGAAACTAGTTGCCGGTGAAATCGTGGATACCGAGCTGCCCAATCCAGAAACTTATGGGCTTATCGTAGCCAAAGTAGCGCTTCAGGATATTGGTTTCAAAGTCATGCTTCGCGCTATCTACGATGCTATGGCCGCAGAGGCTAAAAAGAACCGGGAAGCAGCAGCCCCATGAGACGCCGCTGGCTTACCGCCGACGAGCATTCGCGGATCAAGGCGCTGCGCGAGAAGGGATTGACCTACCAACAGATTGCGTCGCGCTTCGGGATTCCGGTGCCAACGGTCGAGACGATCATAAGTGGCCGGTCGAAGCCACATGTGTATTCTAAGCTGAAACCGAGCGATACCCGGAGTGCTCGCCGATGAGCGATGATCTAGCGAAAGTTCTCCTGGCAATGTATGAAAAAATCCTGTTCCCAATCATCACGGTTTTGCCGGTCATGGTGATTCAAGGCTGGGTGCTGGCCATTTTGTGGGGTTGGTTCATCGTGCCGATTTTTAATGTTCCGTCAATTGGCACGGCCCAGGCGGTTGGGTTTCTTTTCGTCACCCGGATTGTTTCACCGGGGCCGGCCAAAGAGAAAACAGAGAATATTGCCAAGACGATTATGATCGCCGCAGTGTTCCCGCTGTTTAGTCTGTTCTTCGCTTATTTGGTACACGCCTGGATTAGCGTTTCGGTGCGCCCATGAAAACGTATTTCCGCAGATTGAATCCTATGTTCCATATCGACGATGAGGGTTATTTGGTAAAAACTAGCAATGGCGAGCGCGTGCCGGATGATGAGCCGCTGTTCATTCTTCGTGGCCGCGATGCCTTGGCGGCGGATACGCTTTACCATTACGGCAGATTAATGATTGATGCGCGCTGTGATGACCTTCGCATCTACGAAGTTGGCCTTGTGACAGGTTCTTTTTATAAGTTCCGCGCCGAACATCCCGGGCGCATGAAGCAGCCAGGGAGCACCAAGGGCAAATGATCGTCAAAGTCAAGATCGCGCCGTTTGAGAAATGGTGTGAGCCGATGCGGCAGGCCATGGCTCACATGCCACCGGACTCCTTCACGCTTCCTATCGGCCTGGAAATTGGAATCGAAACCTCCTCGATGAGGACCGCGCGAACGGTTATCCCTTGCGGTGGAAAAGAATGGCGCGTTGTGGAATTGCCGGCCAATATCACACCGTTCGATGCGGAAACCGGCGAAGTGAAGAACCGTGGCCGCGGCTGGATTTGCGAGCATGTTCTCGAAATGGATTGAACTGAAAATGAACCAGCAACTCGAAGCCGTCAAAGCTTCCGTCGAGCAAGTGCGCCAATTAACCTTGCAGAGCTGGCCTTCGACTCACTCCAATCCGCCGGATGTCGAGAATTGGCGGACCACGATTGCCTGTCTGATCAAAAATTGCGATGAACTAGAAAGAGCCCTGCCCCGGCAGCGTTGGATCGATGAGAATTTCGCTTCCTATGTCCTAGATCAATGCGAACGGGCGAAGATATCAGTGCGAGCCGGCCATGGGATGCATTGGATGGCCCTGATGGATCACTTAATCGTTGCTTGCCGCGATGTGCTCGACCGATGAGCTGTCCGCATTGCAAAACGCTGCTTGGCTCGCAGCGGCCGGAAATTGAGGTTGGAGCAAGAGCTTTCTGTCCGGTATGCGACGGGAATCTGATATGGAATGGCGAGAAATGGATTGCTGGCACGCATGATAAAAATTGGGAGCGTAGGGAATTGAGACCATGACTGACTTACTCATGCTGCTCTTGTGCTTGCGGCAGAACTTGCAATCCATAGAAGATCAGGCCGGAAACTATGGCTATCTGGATGAGCTTCCAGAGATCGCAGAAATGAAAAAGCTAGAACGAGCCGTTTTTGAGAAAGTGAATGAATGGAGCAAGTCGTGAAGCGCAAGAAACCAGCGATAAACGTATGCGTCGGTGGTTATGACTGCACCGGAGATGCAAACTGGAGTGTCGCGGACTTCCGTGCTGTAGCGAAAGTATTCTTGAGAGCGGCAGAAGCACTAGAAGCTGGGACGCATGGTTGCATTGAGGACGAGGATGAAACCGCGTCAATCGGCTTGGATTTCGGCGGCCCGTTTAACGAAGAGGAAGGATTGCCGAGAATTCCTTGGGAGCAAGCGGTGGGAAACGATGCCAAGTCTTAATCGAGTAGTCGGTACCGTGTTAGTGTGCAGTTGTGTTCTTATAATCATATGCTACGGTCTTGGGGGATGTCCGCACAAGCCCAAAATTCCTGGGTATCATTGGCACGGTTCAAACCTCTACGACGACAAAACCGGAGAGGAAGTTGCGGCTGTCGTAGCTTTCCCGTTCGGAATTGACGCCTCCCAAGATTGTATATACGCAGCTTCAAAGGTTTCTTATCACGGCTGTAGTGATTGGGAGACTGGTCAGGAAGCGTACGATCACGTGGCTCTTGTGTTCGCTCAAGCGAGCGCCGCCAAGGGGAGGCCATGAGGCAGGCGAAAGGAGCAAAATGACTGACGCCGAACTAGCCACCGATTGGCTCTCGCGCACGTTCAAGGACACCCCGCTGCATCCGCAGGTGCAGAAGGAGTTGGAGGGGCTGCTGGCGAGACGGGCACTGGATGAGGCGAGATTCTTCTACGATGCGCTCAAAAGCGAGGCTGAATTAGAACTTCCATTCTGGCTTGCTGAGAAGTTCTCGAAGCGCCTTGCAGCCCTGCAAGCAACAGGTGATGGGGACCATGAATGACGCAGAATTGGCGCGGGAGCACAATCAGGCAAATGGTCGTTGCGGCTATCCTTGTTTTCCGGCAGCGCCGTGTATGTGGTGTGTGAAGCTAGCAGCCCTACTCGCGCGTGTCCGGTTGGAAGAAGCAGAGCATATTCAATTTGAAGTGAACTGGCGTTTAGGGAATGCGCTGTTGAGCGAAGATCCAAAAATAAAAGAGGCTCACAAGTGGTTAAAGGAGCATCTTGCGAGGCTTCGCGTTCCCCTAGAGCAAGCAGCAGGCGGGAGCGCCGCCGGAGGTGGGAAGTGAAGACTCTATTCGCAATCATATGCGTAATCAACCTTCTATTCATCGTTGGATTCGTGGCTACTCTAGTGTGGGCAGCTTTCGCCATCCATCAACATGATGAATTCCAGGACCGATTCTTAATTTCCATGGTGTTCCAATTCGTATGTTTGGCTTTGATGGCCGTTAGGCGTGTATTGAAAGCTATAGGAGCATCTCGATAATTCTTAGGGACAGCCTAGCAGGCAGCAAGAAGGGGAAGGGAGCGGAAAGTGAAACTCCTGAAGGTTGAGTTGCTAAACGATGGATCTGAAAAACGCGATGATCGTGCCCTGAGCGTGACTCTTTCTATTCGCGCTCAGGACTTTAGTGCCCTGCAAGCAGCAGAAGGTTTCTATTCTCGAATACTTTGGGAAAGCGTGTTTGGAGTTAAGCCGTGACACGCCAACAAGCTGGAATGAGTGCGCTGGAAGAACTGGTAAAGGTCTGGCGCGAGGCTGCTGACGCTTATCATACGCAAGCTGAGGCCAATCGCTCGCACGGTAAGGACGCCTTACAGAATCAAATCTATTGCGGAGCGTACCAAAACTGTGCAGATAGCTTGGAACGCGCCCTCCTAGCCACCGCCCTGCCCGAGCAGGCTGCGCCGCTGGACGATAGCTTTGCGGAGATCGTTAAGGACTTGCGAGAAGCTAAAGTCTACGGCCCAAACGGGCAGCCAATACTTGAAGCTCTCAACTGGATAGCCTACAGGATTGAGCGCGCGCTCGCCGCCCACGATCAAAAGGTGCCGCTGGCCGCTTGGATGATCGAGAACAGCTTCGCCACCGGGCATGGCGACACCGTAGAAGACTTGCTGAAAGAACTGAAGTGGCAGATCGAGGAGCGCGATCAAAAGGTGCGGGCCGAAACGCTGGAGGAAGCGGGGAAACATAGACCCGTCATCTATATTTTGAGTCACGATGAAGAAGCCCTTAGCACAAAATTCTGTTGTACTGAATGCTCTTGGATAGGAACCGTAGAAGAGTGGAGAGAGCACATCCGGTCCCTCGCCGGAGCGGTGAGAAGGAAAAGTAAATGAGTAAAACTCCTAATCAGATCATCAACGAATACATCCAACTATTGACGACCGGCCATGTCAAAGGAATCGGCAGGGATTTTACGAAAGAAGAGACGGAACTATGTATTTCATTGCTCCAAGCGGTCGCGGCGGATATTGAATTTGAAGCACAGCGAAAGTAAAAAAGAGGACTGCCTGGAGTAAAGCAGTCCTCAGCCCAGCCAACATACCTGCCAATCGAAGTTTACTTCGCGCTGGTGTGTTTTTCAAGAATCAAACCAATGATATTTTCTGCTGGAAAGGGAAGAGGCTTAAGTGGACCTAAAGCCAGCATTTTTTGTTTCAGCAGCTTGCATACTTCTAGGCGAACTGCGACTGTCCAGCCGCGATCGGCTAGTACGCTATTATGCGCTCCAAGGAGGATATTCCATCTCTCCATCTGGAACCGCCTTGTTGCTGCTATCCCCGAACTTCTAGTGGTTTAATTCGTACGCGTAAATCGCTACGATAGCAATGGTACGCACGTTCAAGTACGGAAGTACTCCTATGGTCTTTCCCATCAACGTCGATAGCATGGAAACGATTGATGCCGACGTGAATAAATTTGCTGGTGGCTTTATCGTCGCGCGGGCCGAAGGGGAAAAGATTGTTGAAGTCTACCATTGTGATACGCAGTCGGAAGCGGATAGCCTGGCCCGCAGGTTATTCGAGGACAAACCGGGATATGTGGAAGTCTTTATCAAGGAAACCATTCATTGAGTGACGACAAACGCCCTTTCACGAAAGATCAGCCACGCTATGGAGAGTCGATTCTCCATTGCGGCCATCCCGATAGCCGGCCACAGCATTTCTATAGTTTCGGTCCAGGCATGCCGGAAAAAGAATGGAAATCTGCTGATGGAAGAGTCGTGACATCGCGCTGGATGGTGTTGTGCGATGATTGCAACAAAATCTATGGGTTCACGCCTCATCTGGCAATTCAAGCGGATGCTACATGGAAGGCACTCGATCCAGTGATCCAGGTACCGGAAGGAAGGAAAAAGAAACCATGAGATCAATATCACCAGTAATTCCAGGGATGGATTTGGAAGAAACTGTGATTGCAAGGAATCAGCCGCAGTACAATCCGTTGCCGGCGATCATCATCGACGGCCGCGTGATCAGCCGGTGGAAACTGACCTGGCGCGAACGGTTGAAACTCCTCGTTACTGGCAATCTTTGGCTGACGTTATTGACCTTTGGGCAGCCGTTACAACCGATTCTCATTGAGATAGATTCTCCGAAACGTTATCTCGAAGAAGAAAAAGATGAAACGCTGGCCGATGCTTGAAGGTTTCTCTAATATCCGTGAACTTTACAGCCTCGACTTCTAAAAAGCACCGTCCGTTCACTTTTGTCACACCGCGCGCAGATCCAGAGACAGTCGAGGCACCCGCACTCTAGAGTGATGTCCGTTTTCTCCCACCGATGCCTGAAGATCCGGCAGAGCAGATCGTTTAACTTTCCAAGTAGTCTCATAGAGATACTCTGCTGCGTTTTAACAATTCCATTTCCGGTGGGGAAAGTTTGTCGGCACACAGGAAACAAATCCAGGAATCCTCGAGTTTTTCCGTGCGCGCCGGGCAAAGCGGCCCGGGATCGCCAAGACGCCGCGGCAGTGTGCAGGTCCGCAAGTTCCCGCATCTTGCGCAAAAGTGAGTATGAGTCATGGACATCGGATAGCTCGCAAATAGACCAAGGCATAATACAAAGCCATGCTCGAAGTTATGAGCCCAATGATAAGATTGCCTAGCCATAAATGGGGAAGTTGCTCGCTTGGTTTGGAACCTAATTTCCATGCCATAAAGAGATTTAAAATAGCTACAGCAAGAAATAGTGCGGATTTCATGGCTTCAGACAAAGGAGTCTCCTGTCGCTGTAAGTCGGCCCGTAGCCTTCGATGCCAACCAGTTTCTGGAATTCTGCTGGCAGCGGGTTCGGCGCCTGGTCCAGGTGATTCAAGGCAATCATGTCGACCCCGCCGCAGATATCGAGTGCTTTGCGGAATAACTGCTCGTCAAAACGGCCGTAGCGGAATGCTCCGGGGAATCCTGACTCGTTGTGAGGTTCGGGATAACTCAGCGTCGGGTCCTCGGTCGGGAACGCGCCCAGGCCGTGCCGCGTGTAATACGTCCGGATGACGCCAACCTTCTTGATGTTGCCATCGATATAGCCGCATTCACCGAGCAATAAATTGCTGTTTGTGAATGTCGTGTCCGTCCAGCTATTGAATCCGGGCTCGCCATGGTTCTCATCGAGCAGCACGCCCTGAGCACCCTCGAAGATGGCGCAGTCTGTCTTGGCGAGCAAAGTTTTCAGATGCTTTCGGTCGACCACTTTCGCCGGCCAGTCTTTGTACCAGCTCCAGCATAGGTCGATCGCGTCGTTATGCTGACCGATGCCGGTGACGTAACGTACGAATGGCTTCGTCGCAATTCCGGCAGCACTCAATTCATCCGACGCCCAGCGCTCGATAAATTTGAGTTTCTGCCGAACTAAAGTTTCATTCTTGAGGTCGCCGGCGAAGAGGGCCCGATCGCCAAACTCTAAATGGAATTGGCGGCACTTGCCGATGCCCTGGCCGGTACTGTTCGTGCGCTGGCCCGGCAGCGTCAGGAGCCGATTCAATTCTCTGAAAAATGGCGCGACGATTAACGCCTGGGAATCGACCGTTGTGCGCTCCCAAACGTCGGTGACCCCGATCGATTGCAAATATTCCGCTTCGCGCATTTGATTTGCAGGATTTACCAGCATAAACCGCGATAAATGAGTGCGAACACCTGGATGGAACGTGCCACTACCAAATTGCTGGAAAGTATTCCATCGGCCATCGGGCATGACAACATTGTGCCCAGCTTGGCAGCCGCCATTGTAGCGGACGACAAGGCCGGCATTATACTTCCAAACCAAAAAATCAGTCGTACTGCCTTTGCCGCAATCCCCAAAACCCAAGCCTGCAATTTGGAATATTTTTTTCATTTTGAAATAATGAGGGGCCAAATCGACCCCTCATCCTTTCTGCCTGCATTGCCCAATCTCGTCCCACCAAAACAAGCCTGTACTTGCCGCGACTTGGCTGGCCAAAGCGTGACGTGACTCGGCAAACTTTTATCGCAATTCGATCCATCTGTGCGCCGCGTTCTTGCGAAGCCATTCGCCGGCTTTTTGATAGAGCGGATTGTTCGGCTCGCGGCTGTAGCCGTAGCCGTCGGCCACGCCGTTCCGGTAGGAGACTTTCATGCAGACGCTGGCTACGATAATCCACGTCAGATTCCCAATGAGTATCCAGCCGATTACTTCAGTCATCGTCGTCCTCGTCATTTCTTCTTCTCTTTGAGAAGAGAATCGCTTTGAGAAATGACACGATCAAAAACGAGAAAATAATTGCCGCGAGCATCGCCAGCACTTGGACAATCATTTGTGGCACGCTGTATTCCCAGGATCGAGCCCGCAATCGGGCGGGATCGGGATATTCCGCATGAGATAGCCCCAAAATAAACCGGAAGCGATGATGCAGAGATAGATCAGTAAAACCTTCTTCGTCTCTTTTTTCATGGGCTCTCCCTGCCGGAATTGGCCGTGTCTGGTTTCTTGAACAAGAAGTTCGCATAGTTGACCGTTCGAACAATCTGCACTTTAACAGAGTGAATATCCTCCATTGCAACAGGTACTTGCTCTGTAGCCACGGTAACCCCTCCGAACACAGGAACGACTGATGTCTTACAGAAAACTAGTTTCGTCATGCCGGGAGGAGTCGTGTAATAGCAAACGTCAACGATGGCTTGCTGGCCTTCCTTCGCCTCGTCTACAGTTACCGCGAACATCGTATGCGTCTCGAAAGACATTGGCGTGATTGCTATGTGGTTTGATTTCCGCTGTAGATGCACCGCATCCTGACGAAGTAGTGTGATTAGCCCGATGCATAAAATCAGTGTTCTCATAGTCGAAGTTCCTTCAAAAGTGAATGTATTCCTGTGAACTGTCTCCGCCCGGCCTGCGCCTGCCGGTCTGTGGATGGCGCATCCATCCATCTGGTTCTGAATTCTCGCTAGGATTCCATGCATTTAAGGCTGCGACCGCAACCTGTGGATTGTCGTATCACCATTGGTTTTCGTAGAATTCTGGATTGGAACTGTCGATCAGGCAGATCCGGGCCCTCCCGTATGTCAATGGAACAACCTCAGCGATTCTTCCGTTAGCCAACCGGCGTTTTGATATCATCCATCCTCCTTGCCCGTAGCCCAAACGACCCAAACCATGACGGCGATGTTCATAAGTCCTGCTCCGACTATCAGTATCGCAAGTAGGTACTCGACCCAGTTCACTTTCTCTCAACCTTTGCCAGAGCCTTCTGCACGGTTGTCGTATGAATGCACAATAGCTTTGCAATTTCTTGTTTGCTGACCCCGCGCGCGGCGAGACGGCGAATCTCGTCGGCGCGGGCATCGGCATTCTTTTTGTTGCGTGCTGCGGCAGCGGTTCTTGCTGTGAATTGATAGTGCATTGACCGTTCAGGCTGTCGCGGAAGTTCCGAGGTTGATCTTGCGGCCGCCCCAAAGAACTTTGCTGATGGCGGCAGCTTCGGCGGCATCAGTGCCCGCCGCTACGAGGTCCGTAACGGCATCGGCTTCGCTGTTCAGCCGGCCTTCAGTCATGCCGATGAGCGATCCGATTACCTCGCAGATCAGGTTTGGATGCTGGAGCGTTATCACGCATTCGTTGCCGAATAGGCGCACGTACTGTTCCCTGGCATTGTCAAAGCCGCCTACCGGCCAGAGCACAAAAACGTTGTAGAGCTGCTTGAGCGCCAGGATGGTTGTTTCAATCGGAATCGACCCCGAAAGGCTGTCGCCAAAGACCGACCGGGCATGTTCCGCGCTGGTTGTCGAGAAAATCGGTTCATCGGCATACATAAAGAAGTAGCCTTTGCGGTTGCGCTTCTCCATGCAATCGAGAACGGTCTTGTTGGCCGCGGCATACATGACGAGATCATAGGACTCGCCCTGGTTGCCGCCGCCTTGCCCGACCAGCATCAGCTTGCGAATGTGCTCATCGATCCGGTTATCGGATTCGAAATCGGAGATTTGCGTGGCTTTGTCCCCGACCACGGTCCAGTCGTCGTTAGCGGCAACGGCTACCTGAGGATCGGGAAGGTAGCGCTCGAGCAGCGCCATGAGATTTGGAAGTTTCTGCTGCGCTTCGCGCGCGCGGCTGATATTCGATCCAGTGACGTCCAGGCAGAGCAGGACAGCATTCGATTCCGGGTGCTCTGTGCTGTCGCGGCTCTCCAGTTTCCCGAACGGCTTGCTTTGAATCCGTTTCGGATCGAGGTCCGGATGGATGGTGGTCGCTGTTTGCGTGTATTCGAAGTCATCCTTGCCGGCTAGACTTCGTGTCGTTGCGGAATGGCGATATAGCGGTGTATCAAATTTCCCATGCCCCATTTTGTTTCTCCTTTTGCATTTTTGGGCCTGCTTGGCTGCACGGCCGAAACTCTTTTTAAGGCTTTGGAGCCGGAAGCAATTTATCGACGATGCCTTCGACGAGCAAAAGACCTTTCTCGCTTCCAAGAAGGTCGTTTAGTCTCCCGGCCAATTCCTCGATCTTCGATGCTACTTCATTCAGGCCGGCCCATAGTTGGGGCGTATACTTCACGTAATGCAATTGCTTCTTTTCCCCGAAAGAATTGTCGGTGGATTTGTATGGCAGGCGGAAAGTCTTTGCGTCCTCGCCGTAAAGATGAAAGTGACTCGAATTCAAACGCCGCGGCATCGGGTCAGACATTGGCCTGCCGGGGCCGTATCCGCGCTTTTGGTCCCAGAAGTCGCCATGCTGCACAAGATACTCGATCAATAATTCCTTGGCGGCGAATGGCGGCGTGACCGGTGTGCCTTCACTGACAGTCTCATAGACCTGATAATGCGTGGCTTCTTCGGGAGACCACTTCGGACGATAGTAATCCTCATCCGGTGGATTTCCTGACCACTGCCAATAATATTTGTATTCGATTCTGTCTTTGGATTGCTGGTCCGGATGTTTGCCTTTGGACCATAGGAGGCAGTTTTCTAGCCATTCCTCCGCTGCGGTTTCAAAATCTTCATCAAACATTGGACGGAAGTTCCCAACCTGCGCTTCTCTGCTGGCCGTTTCAGCATCGTGACGAGGATGCACCCAATTGGGTGGCACTCTTCTGATCTCTCTGCCCATATCAGTTTCCTTTCTTGACTTTGTTCTTGCGTTTGTGCGGCGCTCCGGAAAGGTGAATTCGCTCCAATCCTTCTGCTTCGGGGACACTCTTGATTGACGATAGCGGCACCTTGCATTCGTGAACCGGGAAGCGCACTGACACTAATGCTTTGCAAGCTGGACAACGAATTAAGCTGCTCATTGCTTCAGTACTCCATTTTTTGTCTTGAGGTACCTGCCGCACTTGAGGCAATAGTATTTGTAATCACGCTGTCCAGGAGTACGTAATTGAGCGGCGGTCTCCGCGTCGATATACTTCAAAACGTGGGGGCATCTATCCTGCCGTAGTTCTGCTTCACATTTAACCGCAGTCATGGTTTTTCTCCTCAAAATAAAGGCTGAACCTGGTTGCCTCGCGGCACCGGATACTCTCGAATGATTGCGCCGTCGAGCTGAATCCCCATTTCCGTTCGTATGCCGCTTGACTGTTTATGGAAAAATGGAATGCCGAGCTTTTTGCATTGATCCCGCATCGAGCGCGGCCAAGCTAGATCGGCTTTTCGGAATCCTGGGCCACTTTCGCCGCCAAAAATAATCCAATCCGGGAATATGGAGCCATGTTCAGGATTCAGGCCGGCACAGAGTTCGATCGGACCGAGTGCTGGTTCATAACTGACGAAGCGCACGACGGCAGGTATTGGCGCAAGATCCGCCCACCGCTGCTCGTAGTATTTCTGATTCTCGGCGCTGACACCCAGCCAGACATTGCTGTAGCCGGTGCCCCAATCTTTTGGCAAATTATCAGCAATGCGCTCCGAGCGCTTCGTGAGCACTTGCCAATCGAGCCAGGGCGTATTGCGAATCAGCGGCCACAACTTCTCGCGCTCTTTGTCGATCATCTTGTGCTGTTCGAAAACATCGCACATCGAAGAAGTGAATACCCGATGCCGGCTCCGTTCTTTTTCGGCTTCCCGGTTCCACTTCAATGGTTCGTTCCAATGCGATTCCCCAAAGACGCGGCGCGGCGCTGTGGGCCCCCACACGGTATGCCCATAACGCTTCGAGCCGGTTTCGGCATAGCAATGAGCACAGCCAGGCGAGACTTTGACGCAACCCCAGGCGACGTTAAAACGTATGCTGAGTCCAGGCGATAATTGTCTTTTCGGCCATTCTCAACTCTCCTTTTCTTTGCTCTCGATTTTTAGATACACTCCTGCGAACCGATAACAATAACATAGGGTCTTGGTTTTGTCAAATGAATTTTTAGGACACCGGGCCTGCAATGCCCCGCCTTGTCAAGACGCGCTGCGCCATTGCAAGCCCGGTCGGGCCGTTACATTCCTTGCCAAGAAAACTATAACTTACCGGGAATGTTTATGTCAATGGGTTCTACAAGCACGCCATAATAACTGACGCGTGGGAACTTTATTTCATAGCCAAAGGCAATTCTTGCTGTTTTACAAGGCTGCAATAATTGACACCTATCGCCGTAATCCAATAGTTCCTTCCGGCCGGGAACATTCCAACTCTCGGGGATACCCATCACTCGTTTGGCCAATTTACTAATCGGCATCTTGCCGCTGCCGGGGCCATGCTGGCCATAACTTACGCGCCCTCGCGTTATAAATACAATCGTGCGTTGCTTGATTCTAAACAGCAATTCATGCCAGATCTCCCATGGGTCGCCATAACAATCGACTTCCACTGTGTTATACCTGCCTAAATCTGTTCCGGAATATGCATTAACGTCAGCATCGCCGTTCAAGCCGGCAATCAAGCGCGGGCTAATTTTTAAATTGAGTTGGCCAGGTTGTTTTGCAACAACGTCAACCGGCGTATATGTTTGGACTTGCAGTGCTCGCGGCTGATCCTCGGGAGATAAGTCCGGATCGTAGCGCGGCTGTCGTCTGAGCTCCTGCCAAACTAACCCGTCACCGGCATACAGATCAAGTACGCGCAGTGGTTCCATCTGGGCTTCCTTAACCAGAAGCCGTCGCAGATTGACCTTATCTTGTAAGGAATGGTTATCCGTTTTCTTCTGCAGCGCCGAAGCCGTCATAGCGGATCGAGCCCGATATCAAGTGCCTTGAAAATCCAAGCACCGATCTCTTCCGCCGTGGCCAAGTCCCGTGCGCTGATTCTCAAGTCTGCAAGTTCGGTTTGGAATTCGGGATTCTCCCAACACGGAGCGTTGATCCAGTGGCAGAGATACTCGCGCACCAGGTCGAGCTGCTCGTCGGTTACTGCTGTTCCTTTGAGACGATTGTCGAGGTAGGCGTTGACGGCATTGATCAATGTTCCGGAGACTTCATCGCGCCAAAAGAAAGGGAGCCCCAGCGGGGGCTTGTACGCGGCCGGCATCGTTGTCATGGGAATTTGTTTCAGGCAACTGCAGCTTCAGGCTCTGGCTTTTTCTTTTTCGATCCGGGCGGTCTGCCGCCAAGTTTTGCCCACGCGCTCAACTGCTTCGCGCTGTGTTTTTTTGCGCGATTGAGGCCGCCTTTTTTGCCAACTTGTTGGAAAAATTCCAGTGCTGGACCTGTCAATTTCAATTTGCTTTTCTTTTCTTTTGCCATCTCACTCCTCAAACCGTGCCTGCCACGCCCTTGCTGTCCTTGCCCGTTCGCGCCCGGACTTACCTTGCCCCGTTCCCGCCTTTACCGATGCCCGCCACGCCGACAAGAGTATATATTCTTTGCCAGTAGGTTTCAAGTCTGACTTAACAACCGCTGGATATATAATTTTGCCTTGTCGTAGCCCCAGGCATGAATCGACCGGTCGATCTTGGTGACATCCTCACCAGGGAACACAATGTCAGCCGGACCGGCTACGGACGGTTCCCACTTTATTTCAATGACTCGCTTGCGCCAGCACAAGCGCACTTGGTCTGCACCCCGGCCAATAGCTTGTATTTCTGAACCGTTTTTCCACACCATTCTATCGGCTGGCAAATCTTCTGGACGGATCGCCAACGGAAAACGATCCTTCAACCACTGATCTTGACGATTGTAGAGAGTGAGGCTGTATCCCGGTGGTTCCTTACCTTTTACCAATTCACAACTCTTATCTAGTTTCTGAGATTGAACGAGCGCTTGGGTCCCTGGAAAAATCTGACAGTGCCAGACGATGTACGCCATCATGCACCACGACAATAACATTTCGCGGCTCTTACTCCAGAAGCTAATCGGCTCAGACAGCAGTTTCGCAAAGAGCCATGGTAAATAGGGAAGTCGTGGAAAAGTTCTGTGAGGTGACTTGAGTCCTTTATCGAGATAGTGGGGATCAAAGGTTTCCGTCTCATACCAAGCCCAGAACAAAGGCCCCGGTATCCAGTATCCGTCCTTGTCCTTCTTGCCGTGACGAATCAAGTCGAGCGTAGTTTCTTGGCGGTGGACTAAGGTGTCGTAGGCTAAACGCTGGGCGGAGAAGGGGGCGATCATGCGAAAACCATCACGGACTGAGCCAAACGCCTCTTGGCAATTTCGATGTAGTCGGGGTTCAGCTCGAGACCGATACCGTGGCACTGGAGATTCTCGGCCACGAGGATTGTGGTTCCTGAACCTACGAAGGGATCGAAGACAATTCCGCCTTCTGGACAACCGGCCAAGATGCACGGCTTGATGAGCTCTTCCGGGAAAGTGGCGAAGTGGGCCTCAGGGAAGGGTTGAGGATTCACCTCCCAAACGCTTCGCTTGTTGCGCAACGGACTCCCCAGGAAAATACTTCCATCACTGTGTTTCGTGGTTTCAGCGTTGTGCTTGTTACCGCCGAACCTGTCATTTCTACGACGATATCCTTGGACCAACGTGCGGTTGCTGCCCATGTCGTTATCCCAGGGCTTTGGTCGACGTCGCCCGTCCTTGTGGATGTTGCCGTGCGCTCCCGGCCCTGTGTCCCATCCCGTTGGAACTGCTTGCTTCCTGAGCGTGCCGCCCCCTCGATCGTGCCCATTCCCCCGACTGTCTACTTGACCGGGAGCATACGGTCGGCGCATATCTGAAGTTACGGAGTCCTCCTTAATCGCTTCAGCGTCGTAGTAATACCGTTCGCTCTTCGTCAGCAGGAAGATGTACTCGTGAGACTTCGTTGGTCGATCGGTCACGCTCTCTGGCATCGGATTCCGTTTGCTCCAGATGATGTCTGACCGGAGCCACCAACCATCGGCCTGCAAAGCAAATGCGAGACGCCAGGGCATACCTACGAGGTCTTTGGCCTTTAATCCCTCGATCGGCATTCGGTTCGGTTGTGTCATCGGTCCGTAGTAAACGTGGCCGCATTCTCCGACTTTGCCGGCGCCGGTCGCGTAGCAATCTCCCATGTTCAGCCAAAGCGTGCCATCTTCGCGCAGGACTCGCCACACCTCGCGGAAGACGTCGACCATCACGGTGAGGTATTCATCAGGAGTCGTCTCAAGTCCAAGTTGACCAGGAGTGCCGTAATCGCGGAGCCCCCAATATGGAGGAGAGGTTACGCAGCAGTGGACGGAATTGTCGGCCAGGGGAATGTTTCGCGCGTCAGCCTGAATGAGCATCGGACTTTCGCTTGGCAAGAATCAATTCTAATCTGGCTGCGCACCAGTTGTAGGCGTGTTCCACTTCTGAATCCCCGCAAGTCACGGCGAAGTCGTCTGCACGCTCACGCAACTCGGCAATCAATTTCTCTAGCATGCCGTCGGTCAGCAACTCGTCGCTCACGCCGCCGCCTTCGAGCACCGCGGACTCAGCAATGCTCCGTTCCTCCACAGGTACGTCTGCCACTCGTCGCACTGTTTCCGTGTCTTGAGTTCCAAGATCTTGCCTCGCTCCCATTACCACTTTTTCGAAAACATCCTTGGCGGCCTCCATGAGGTTGCATTGCCGTCGCACCCATTCCGAAAGGCTTAACCCGACCTTGATTGCCGCGCCTTGCCACGCTTCTAAATCCTGCTTTTCCACGCGAATCATCAACGGCAGCTTGGACATACATTTGTATATACTGTATATACGCCCTGCTGTAAAGCCTTATTCCGTAAGGCTCCCCTTCACCAGCGGCTCTACTTCAAGAGTCTTGTCATACTCCAGGACTTCCTTCTCCGTCGGCCAACGGCCATGCTGAATGAAGAATTCGGCGCGAGCAGCGTGGCGTTCGCGTCTCCAATCCTCTGCTGGTGTGAGTTCTTTGTTCACGCGCACAGCCCACTCGAGCGCGGCAACGTCTGAATTCGCAACCGTCAATTCAATCGTGGCCACGATGATGTTGGCCATATGAGCTCCGCACCGTTCGGCACCCAGCAAATAGGTGGAATGAGTACGCACAACTCTGGAACCGTCGTTTCGGCTATGAAAAGAATGTGGTGGGCATCATCTCCGAAGCGGATATCGCGAAACTTATGCAGCCTCACCTCACCGTGCCGAAGCATACGTCTCCTGAAATTCTTAAAGAGCATCAACGCATCCGTGAATTGATGCGTGTGGCTCCTTGGGGAAACTGGAAGAACTGAAAGGAGCAAAACTATGGAAGAAGAACCTTGCGTGCACTGCTATGAAGATTTGCTGAAACATCATCACCGCAACCTTCGTTGTCCTGGCGGGAGGAGAACGATTTACAAAGCGTTGCCTGAATCGGTCTATTGGAACCCTTACAACAAAGTAGTGCAAGACCACAGGGATGGAACGATTTTTGAAGAGGCTACGAACGCCGCACGAGCCCTACGAGGATTGCCTACGCCTTGGGTAGCGGCGCTTGGCGACGTGGAAGTTAAAGAAGCGCCGGTCTACTGACTTGCCAGAGCAAGTCACCCTCGCCGAAGTCCGCAAGCCCCGCGGTAAGACGCCGAAACTCCCTAAAGGCTGTGAGACGTGGACCGAGGAGCACGGATACTGCATCTGTAGGGTGCACTATTCGGCGGATCCCTCGAAGACTCCAGCATGGGCTGAGATGCAACGCAAAAAGTCCCCCTCCGAGAATACCTTCCGCCGAGAGTTTGAGATCGACCACTACGCCGGGTCCGGCGCCGCGATGTACCCTGAGTTTTCGCGTTCATTGCTTGTATGTAAGCCGTTTCGCATACCGCCAGAGTGGACGCGATACATGGGGATTGACCCTCACAAGCGTCGTCCCCATGCTTTTCTTTGGCTGGCCGTCAGCCCTGACGGAGACCACTATTATTACAGGGAGTACTGGCCAAGCCGAATCTATGGCAAGAAAGGAGACACGCCCGAGGACGACACGCTCTACAAAGTAGACGAGTACGTCACCGCGATAAAGTTCATGGAAAGCTCCGCAGTCAAGCATTTCTCTCCTAACGGATTCGCGGACAATGGCGGTCTCGACGAAAAGATTCGCCTGCGCGTGATGGACACCCACGGCAAAGCTATTTTCACCACTACGACGGCGGGGAAGGACGAACCGGAAACGTTTTGGGACCGCTACGAGAAACTTGGTATTCGCTGTAAGGAGGCAGGAATCGTCTCGCCGGCGTAGTACTTCCGTTCCGTGCCTAAAAGCCGCGATACAGGCGCGTCGATGAGCCCGCGCACTGGCCGAATAGCGACCTGCGTTCCCGCCCACACCGCGTTCGAGATGGCCACCCGGGCGTGCGTCTGCCAACCGGAGAGGATATTCGCAATCCAGTAGGAGTTCAGTTTCTCCATGGTCGAGAACTGCGTATGGTCGCGGATGAACCGGTTCAGCGCCATATGGTCATCTTCGGGAATCTGCGCGAGGCGCCGAACCATGTCCTCCGTGAGCTCCCCGCCCAACTGGTCCAGCGCCTTCTCTCGCGCAGTCCTCGACCGCAACCCTTCTGCCGCAATCTTCATGCTGTTCAGTGCGCGACCGGCTTCCGCAGTAGCGCCACTGACGGCCGCCTGAACGGCTCGCTGGCGCTTTACCAGCTCCATGACTCGAAGGAGATTGTCTTTGCTGTCGTCGGCTTTGAATTGCTTGAGCGCTTTAGCTACGTCCTCGCTGATCGCCACCAGGATCGATCGCGCAGCCTTCAGTTCCGCGTCGTTCAGCGCCGTGCCCTTCTTCATGTTGGCGATGTCTTTTTCGCGGAGATGGCCGTCCTGGACGAGCTGCTTCGCGCGTTCCTGCGTCTTCGAGAAGGGCACCTGACCGCGGCGCTGTTCCTCGATGCGTCCGGCTTGGCTGCGTGCGGTCTCCTTGATGACGTTGATTACGTCCTCGGCGGCGTTGATGTTCGACAGGCGGATGTTCGCTGCAAACCCCGGCTTCTGTTTCTCTCCCGCCCTGATCGCACGCTCGAAGATTTCCTTCAGGTGCGGCTCGATATCCCCGGCCTTCTTCGTGCCTTTGAACTGCTCAAGGAGTTTCGCTGACCATTCCGCAAAGTCGCGGATCCCCGCTTCCAGATAGAACCCGCCGATTTCAGCGAGGTCCTTGAGCATTGTCGGGTCGATGCCTGCCCGGGCCTCGCTGATCTTGCTCCGAAAACGCTTCTCGGCGGCCTCCTTCCGTTCCTGCGTGAAAATGGTGTTATCGGCTCCGAGTTCTTCCTCTGCCGGCGCCGCCGCCTCGGTCGGCTTCTCCTCCTTCATCATGGCCGCCTGAGCGTCGCTTTCCTTCATTCCGAGGATCGTGGCGAGTTCGCTGCTGCGCTTCGCCAGCGCGTCCATCTCGGCCTGCTTGGCGAATGGTTTCCCTATCTGTTTGTGGAGTTCGGCGAGGTCGCTCTCGGTCTTGGCAATCCGCGCGTCAATGCCCTGGCCGAAAGCCGGGATGCTGTCTACGCGGTTTTCCATGCTGCGCATGATGCCAACGGGATCCTCGCCGCGACTGATGGAGTAGTCAAGTTTCCCGCGCAGGAAGGCTTTAGCGGCCGTGTCAGGTGCTCCGCTGACCATAATGTCGAAGTCGGAGTACTCCCCTACCTTCTGAATCTTCGCTGTACGGACGCTGTCGGCTTTAGCAAGTAGGTCAATCAGCGCGGCGCCGGCCTCTTTGCGCTCGTCGAATCTGGTCTTCCCAACCTTGGCAGTAAACTCTGTCGGTTTCTGACTTGCACGTTTTACGTCCGACTTTGAGGCTTCGCGGTCGTCATGGAGTTTCGCCAAGCCAGCCTGTTCGCGGCCAACCTTGACGCGCATATTGACCTGCTCAATCTCGTGCTGCGATGCCAAACGCCCTAGTTTTCCAAGCTCGACGTCAACCTTGAGTTTCTCCATTACCTCCGGACGGCCGGTATTAATGGCTTTCAGTTCTCCGAAGGTAAGAGCCGTTGCGGAAACGTCCTCGACACCCTTCCTCTGCGTCAACTCCCCGCGCAGGAATTGGTGAATAAACTTCGCCTTAGTCTCGTTCTTCTGGAGCATGTAGACGTCAAAGGTCTTCTTGGTGGTCCAGAAGCGTTCGAAGACTTCATCGTTTTCGTTGCCGTAGCGCTCGACGCGACCGCGACGCTGTTCAATGTCCCTTGGCCGCCAGCCAACGTCCACATGATGGATGCCGATGGCCTTCTTCTGAAGGTTCATCCCTACACCCATCTTGTTCGTCGAGCCGATAAGTACGCGAATTTTCCCGGTGTTCACCTTCTCAATGAGGTTCGCGACTTTGGTCTCGGTGTCCGCATCGTGAATCCACGCGATATCTTCTTTGGGAATCCCGCGACGAATGAGTTTGTCGGTGATGTCCTCGGCGGCGTTGATGTTCGACAGGCGGATGTTCGCTGCAAACCCGCCTGGCGTTCGAGTTCTCGTTCAACGGCAACATCGGGATCGAGCCGAGCTGTCTCTAGCTGCAAGGCTTCTACCAGTTTGTCAGCCAATTGCCTCGCGGCGCGTTCATCCGCTTCGGTTATGGGCCGATGCAGCGAAACGCGAACCTCGACTCCCAAAGAATGGTTGCCAATGATTTCGCCCTTGTAGAGTGTCTTGTATTCGAGATTCATGCCGCTGCCTCCTCTGCGAGTCTGATCGCTTCTCTTAGTACGCCGAGCAGCTCTCCCACGCCGTTGAATGGATATTCTTTAATGTCTTGGCCTGGCCGGTCCACATCGTAGCGGTCATCAAGTTCTTCATAGACCCTCTTGCATGCAGCCAAAAGATTTGGTGCGGCAGCATGCATCGAACACAGTGGCGGTTTCTGCTTGCCGGCAACTGAAAAACAAACAAGACAATTCAGCCGGGAAGATGGTACGTAATCTGTTCCTCGCTTCATGGTCGTCGTCCTTTCTTTTTCTGTTTTAAGTCCGCGGCAATATTTTTTCTGATTGTGGCCCAAGCTTTTCGTGCTCGCTCAGTGCCGATTGTGCTGGCCCCGCCACAAGTTGGGCAGATACTTGAATGGGGCAATTTGCACTTCATCTCGGAGCATTTCCACGGTTTATGGCATTTCTCGCAATCGTGAATGTGTTCAGGAAGGATTTTCAAATCTCCACTTGGAAGACCTTTCCGATTAGAGCCAATCAAGAGTTCTGTCTCCAAAGAATTGATGGCCGTCCGGACGTTGAATTTAGCGGCTTTGGCTATGTCGCAGAAATTGATCGGATATTTGCCACCCTCTCGCTTATAAATTTTGCTCAGATATTCCTCGAGTTCGCCTTCAAGAGAATCTGCGCTGAAATCCACTTGTCGGCATCGAGACAGGAACCGCTCGTCAAGTCCCTGCGTTGAGTTTGCTGTAAAAACGAAAATGGTGCGTGGTGGTGGCGCTGTTGCATCCAATTTGGACAGGAAGAAATTCTGTGCGCTCAGTGTCATTTGATCCGCTTCATTTACGATCACCAGGTTGTAACTGCACGGCTTCCCTGTTGTGAAATTGAACGGGATCAGACTGCAAATATGAGCTACGCGCTCGACTGCTTCCAGGTCGCAAGTGCGACTAGCAATTTGATGAACGTAGGCGTTGATCTGTTCACCGAGAGCCATGGCAAGAGTTGTTTTTCCGACTCCGCTTGGGCCGAGAAAAAAGAACGCTGCATCGAATGGATTCTTGATGAAAGCCTCCAAGATGCGCTTCGGTTTATGCAGTCCCAAGAAGTCAGAAATCCTCCTAGGACGATAGCGTTCAGTTAATGATTGCGGAAAATTAAGTTTACTTTGCACCTATCCTCCTATGGTAGAATCTTTGTTGGCGGGGTATGAATTGGCTGGAAATGGTTCGGTTGGGCATGTCAAGAACCGGCCCGATTTGGTATGGCACCGCAGGCATGGTTAGTCCTGCAAAACAATACTTCGCGTCGTTTGCAGCAGAAATACCGGCTCGATCGGAGCACTGCTTGTGATTTTACGGCCGGCCCGGATGAATGCCTGTTCAGCCGCAGGCGTCGTCCGGCTCTTGTCGATAGGTTCCTTGGACAAGATCAAGTCGATGTGTTTGCACGCGACCTTGGGCGCTTTGTGAAACTTCCAGAACGGGCAGGAACATGCCCAGGTGCCGTCGGCCTTCATGGAAACTATGTATTCGGCATCGGAAGTCATGCTGGTGACTTGCCAACGCGCGATGTACTGCGCACTCGGTTGCAGTTTCGTTACCATTTTGTTTCTCCCTTTTTGTTTGATTTTTATGCTTCGTCTTTCTCCCATTCACCGAGACTTTTCGAATCCGGCCAAAGCGCTTTTACCTGCTCGGCAGTGAGCAGTCTATTGCGCCACTGGTCCGGCGGAAGATCTTCTCGATCGATAGGAATGGCGACCATTTGACCACCCGGACTGATTGCTAATTCATGGGCGCGGATGGCACAGCCAACAACGCCACGCGCTTCGATGATGCAAACGCCACGAAATGTTTCATCGGCAAAAGAGCAATACCACCAGAGCAGTGGCTCCTTTGCTTCTTCTGCCAGCACTTCATCACGGCGTATTTTCCATTGTTTCTCTTCGGCTTTGATGGCTGCATCAATTGTCCGCATCGTCTTCGGGAAGATTTTGTTGCGCTTCTTCATCTTGTTTCCTCCATCAGTTGAATGCATTCCTTGACGCGTCCGGCGCGTAATAATCGGAGCCGTTCACTCGCCGGGAACGTAATTTCTCCTTTCCATCGTTGTTTGAGAAGCGGGAATCCGCGATGCCAATCGTTGAGGATAGAAGCATCGCCATCCCAAGTCGCTGAATCGGCTCGTTCGAGAGAAAATTCCACATAAGCGGAACCTTCATTGAGCCAGGTTGAGTCGAGCAGAATGTTTTGTGCATCCGCGTTCCAGGCATGAGGAACTGGCAAGTCTGCCCCACCGAAACCGGGTAGCGCATAGCCTTCGATATATTTAAGGTTATGGATTGCGCCTGCAAAAAGACTATTCCCGAAACAGTGTTTTGGAAGGCCGCGGTAGCCGTCTGGAGGATAAGCCACTGGCTCGTACCAGATCCCATGCTCGATGATGAAGTCGGCTGGGCAGGAATAGATGAAGCCATCCGGCTTTGTGATGCATTCCCGTATCTGTTCGAGGGCGCGAAACAAGCGAGTGCGTGCCTGGTTCATTCCTTCGCCTGCTTTCTCGTCCGGGTCCATGGGACGGTATGCCAAGTCCTCTTGAGGAGGACATGCGGGATGGGATATGGTGTCCCGGCTTTAACTGCTTGCACGATCTTGCGCATCGCCTTCTTTCCGAACATCGACTCCATGTCCTTATAGAAGGCGGCAAGGTGCCTGGTTGGGACGGTGATATCCAAGGTAACGACAATGTCTGACTTCATGCGACCTTCTTGGGCGCGGCAGCCTTGGCTTTCTTTTCGCTGGCCTGTTTGGCGAGTTCGGCAAGTGGGACACCGGCTTGTTTTGCTTTGGCATCGAGTAGTTGTCCTTTGTTGGTGCTGCCGCTGTGGAACCACAAGTCGGATTCCGCCAGCATTAGCAGGTAGAGCCACTGCTCGACACCTTCAGGAGACAGTTTGGCAAGGTTCTTCTTGACCGTGCCGTGATAGTCCTTGCCACCGTACTTGGCGGCTGCTGGCTGCCATTCCATCGAATCGCAAACTGCTTTTGCGTGATCGTGGCTGAGCCCTTCGATCGCGTGGTCCAGGATCGCGCGGTAGTCCCGCTCCTTTACATCGAACTGGTCGGCCGCCAGTTCTTTGAACACCAAGGCACGGCGCCGCAGCTCAATCCGGCGCTTCTTGTCGGCTAGCTTTGATGCATCACTGCGCCTATAGCCGGAGTCAGAAGCGTAAGACTGGTGCGTCTTGCATTTCGCATTGACGCAAATCTTCAACACCTGGCCAAGCTTCGCTTCCTGCTTGAGATTGGCATAGGTATAGCCGACCTGCTCGACTACCACGCCTTGCTTTGTGTCCGGGCAATTCTTGTCGCCGGCTTTTACCCAGGTCGTCAGGTGTTTTGCCCTGGAAGATTCATACTGCGAAGCAATGCTCAGCAGGATCGCGTCCTTGTGGGTGCCCACTTGAATCTTGATGAAGGCCCGGGTCTTTTCCTCGAAGCAGGCTGGGTCGGTGCAGGTATCGGCAGATTTAATATCCTCGAATAGCGCCTTGTTGAATCCAGTGCGCTTCGGGCAAGTCACACAGGACCCCGCTTTGGCCACCAGCTTCGCGTCAGTCGTATCGAATGGAGCCTGCTTTAGTACCAGAAAGAAATGCCGTGCGATTTCATCCGCGAGGTTGCGCGCACTGTCGCCACGCTTCAGCCAAGGCACGATCTCTTTCTGCTGCTCCGGCTGAAGCCGCGCGGCCTGATCGGCATGGGCAACGCCGATTTTGCCTTCAAGGAATAACTTCCGGATCGGCTCGATAAGATCGCGGTATTTCAATCTTCGCTGCACATAGGCTGGTGACTTCCCAACATGCTTCGCAAGTTGCTCCAAAGTGAATTTGCATTCTTTCTGGAGTTGTAAATAGCCGGCAGATTCTTCCAATGCATGGATGTCGGCGCGCTGCAGATTTTCGATGATTTGAATTTCCAGCGCCTCTTCATCGGCCAGTTGCCGCACGATTACCGGTACCGTAGTAAGTCCGGCTTCTTGTGCTGCTCTAAAGCGACGAGCGCCGGTTACGATTTCCATTGCACCGTTGTTCACGGACCTGACGATGAGTGGCGTAATGATTCCGGTTTCCTTGATGCTCGCAATCAGTTCGTCCATTCCTTTTTTGTCGAAAAGCTGGCGTGGATTGGTTTTACTCTCCCGCAACTTCGTGAGCTCCACATTTTGTAGTTCTGGCATTTTCGTTTCTCCCTTTTAGTTAGTGCCGGAGATTCGCGGCTCTCCGGCTTTGCCGTCCTTCTTTGCCATGCCTGCGGCGCCGCTGCCTGCCAAGCCATTCCATGGCCAACCAAGCCGCGCCGCGCCATGCCCTACCTGCCTTGACATGGCAAACTTTGTCTAAATTTGCTTCCCTTGCTTATTGAGGAATGCTTTCCAAGTGAATCGCGTGCAAGCGCATTGGAAGCACTCAAGATGATGAACTACTCCACCATGCTGCGATTTTTTGTGGCCGCACAGGCAAAGTTCTTCGATGACCTTTGACCAATCACGCTTCTTCTTTTTCTTCATGGTCAGGAACTCGCCACGCCGTAAAAGAGGAAGCCTACATTGCCTGGTTCGGTCACTTTCACTGCCCAGGCTGGACCCCACTTGTCGTGGTCATCGCCATTCTTGCGCAAATCGTTCCGGGCGAATTCGCGCGCCTCGCCCCAGGTACCGACGGTAGCGCGAAGAATCGCACTCACTTTTTCGCCAATGGTTCCGGTGTAGCCGCTGTGCCCATGGTCGTATTGCGCTTTTTCTACTGCTTCGCGGAACGTAGCTTCCAAATCGCTCCCCCTTCTTTCAGTGAAGAATTCTTCGCCTCCCATAGTTTCTCCTTTCATTGCTTTCTGTTCAGTCCACAGATGAACCACAGCGCTTCTAAAAATGTCCGGGCAATCCAGTAACGGATTGGCTGTCGAGCACGGTTTAACATCTAGTTCCCGGCCATTGCGATTGCGCGCTTGATCGTTTTTGTTGCCAGGCGCACTTTGATGTAGGTCCACTTCCGGCCCACTTTCGTGCTGAAAATCTTCCCACCAGCAAGTTGTGGCTTCAGATGAATCGCTTTCATTGGTTTCTCCTGATAAAGAAAGCGGCGTTGTCGGCCGCCGCTTGCCGTTCCTGCCTTGCCGCAACTGGCCCGGCCAATTCTGGTCCCGACTTGCCTCGACTTGCCAGGACTGGCCATTCCTGCCACGGCAAACTTAGGCTGCAATCCCTTCTTTGAAAGCCTTCTTGAGTTGAGCGAAAACGCATTCCGATTCGGCTATATCTGTGCGCATTTCCTTGACGCGCGGTTGATACAAACGGCCGCCACTTCCGACATATAAAAATGTGATTTCAAGAATCGAGCCAAGCTTGATTCGTGAATCTTTCCCGTTCAAACTGACACGACCAACTTCGCGCCATTTGCCTTTGTCGAGCAGTGCGAGTGTCGCAGAATTGTGACCTTTGTGACCCATTCCAATGACCTTGCAACTAGCACTCTTTAGGAATTTGAATTTCTTATGTTGACCGTTCCGACCTGCGCGATAAGGTGCATCTTTGCGTTTGAAACAAATACCTTCAGCGCGTCGTTTCAGAAGCAATGCTAGGGCGGCTTGCTTCTGAGCCGTTGAATGCCAGGTATCGACCGCGAAATCCGGAGCCTTCTCATCAAGAAGCAGCCAGCGCTTTTCATAAGGCATGGTTCTGATATTCGTGCCATCAGCAAAGAAAATATCGAAGGCGTAATACTTGTCGCCGATGATCTCGCCATCAAGGAAAAAAGAATCAAGGGTGATGGCTTTGAGACTCTTGACCAACTCTGCCGAGAGGGCAACTGGCTCGCCTTTCTTGTTATAACCCACAAAATCGCCGGTCTTTGTCTTTTCAATTTGACGGCGATGCCCGTCGAGTTTGGTTTGCAGAAGGTAGCGGTCATCTTTAACCAATAGTTCTGCTTCTTCCCGCGTGACTTCCTCGAGCAGCTCGACCGGGAACTGTGTCCGCGTACTATTGTCTGGCGGTTCGACTGGCGCGAGCGGAGCCGCGGTGCCGGCCTCCGCGCCGACGTAGCCCTTTGAAGTTTTTTCGCGGACCAATTTGTCGTAGATGCGTTCTGCTTCTGCGAGTTGAACCGGATCGCATTTATGACCAGCCGTGAGTGTTCCGCCGCGGCGCCCGTACTGGAATAGCACGACGTAGCCTTCCAATTGTGGTGCCGGATTCCACTGGCCCTTTTTGAAATGCTCAATCTGAACGCGGTATTCCTTGTCGCTGCTTCCGCCTGTTGCCAAATCGTTGTAATACAAAATCGTTGCCTTCATTTCTGTTTCTCCCTTTTTAAAGATGGGCGACTTCGCGGCGTCGCCCTAGCCGTTCCTGCCTTGCCGTAACAGTGCTGACCACGCCCGGATTAGCCTCGCCTTCTTCTCTCCGAGCCTTATCTCTCCTCTCCTGCCACGGCAAACTCATTTCAGATAATCCTCGATATCCTTTTTTGTGATATCGCGGCAATCGGCGGGCCGGCTTTCGTCGTCCCATTTGCGCTGCCGGGCACCGATGTCATAGCCGCCTTCTGAAACCCACCGTTCGTTAAATCCAACTGGCCACTTCCAGCCTTTGATGCTCCATAAAAAATATTCATTGGATGTGTCGACCAATCTGGATTCGGCTGGAAAGAGTTCAACGGCTTCTTCCTCCGGGCCAAGCAATTCATTTTTGATTCTTTGGAAGTGCCGCCAATCGCGGCGTGTGCTGCGAGCGTGATCGTGGATAGAGAGTTGGATTAGTGTCCCAACTTCGACTCCATCTTTATCGACGATTGGCCTTTCGCGTTTGTGGACGGTGAAGAGATTGTTTCTGAAAACTTTCGCTTCCTTCGCATTTTTCTGTTCTGCGCGATTTCTAATGTCCTGGTCCGGTATGCGAGAAACGGCAATTGCTGGCTGGAGCGGTTCCCATTTGATCATTAGAGTTGCTTTCTCATTTTGGCGCGTAGCACTTCCGCGGCTTGTTGGACGAGCCCGCGTTCGGCCAAGTGCGTCCAAAGCCGCCTATAGAGACTGTGTAGGTCCACAAACATGGATTTATAGATCGCCTGCAAGCCGATATTGGCTAGATGGTCTTGCCCGGGGCCACCATGGCAATCGAAAAAGGCACAGCCAAACGGGCTGATTTCGTGTATGGCGCAAAGACCTTCGGGCGTGAGATTCTTGCAGCTGCCATCGGCCCGGACGGCCGGAACAAGTGTTGGAATTCGAAATTGCGTGCGACCTTTCATCACCAAAGCGCCAGGTGAAGCCAAGAGATTTGTTTCGGCCCAGGCGAATGGTTCCGCATCGGCTGGAACCATTCGAGTTAAATCGCTTGGGAGCAAAAAACCTGGCATCACTTCACAATTTTTTCTGCAAACCTTGCAACTACAAACAGTGCGTTCGGATCCAAATTCTTTGCGAGTCATCGGCTTGCCTCTCTTGCATGCTTATGGTTCTGAATCAGGATGCTGATGACATCCACGTACTGTGGATTTCCATTTAGCCATTTCTCCGTGCAGACCATGGAGCCAAGAATTACGGCAACGTCTCCCACGGGCTGGTGGCAACATGTCCAACCAAAAGTTAAGGTGCCATCGCCGCGGTCCAGGCCAAAGATGGCCGCTTGGCCTTCTTCAAGTGGCTGCTGACAAGGTGTACAAATCATCGGCTTGCCCACCTCCCAGATGGAGTGACAATCCCTCGCGCAATCAGTTCCTGGCGGATTTTCTCGAGGGCCTTCTGTTCGATCTGCCAAATTCGCATCGGCGTCAGGCCAAGCTGTTCTGATACTTGAGCCAATGACATGGCCGTATATCGTTCAATCGGAACTGCGCGTTTAGGGCGCGGCATTGAACCTCGCAATCTGAACCGTGAAAGCTGTCAGCGGTCGATTTGGCATGCCATCCATGCGAAGTGGGCACCGTTTGCTTTGTTGCCGATAGAATTTCATCGCTTCTTCGGAATTGGCAAACTGCATGGCCTCGGTGATGTTTGACGTGGTGACCAGCGTTCCAAGGCCAAGTTCATCGGTGTCCGGGTGGAACTCCTTGATGTACTGGCCATCTTCCGGCCTTGGAATCAGCAAAGCATTGGCAATGATTTTTATGCAGACCATTGGTCTCCTTTAGAAACTGGCTAGCAAATGGAAAATAGCCAGCGGGATGATGACCAGTACGAAACCAACTGCCGCTGTGGCAAGGAACCAGAAGTACACTGGCTCTTCGATGCGCAAATCCTGGAGCCAGCGATCGAGCTCTTTGAATTTCATAATCTCCCTCAGCGAGCAGCTAGCCAGTTCAAGAACATGGCCAGCGGAATGGCAAACGTGGAGCCAATGACGACGACAGCCAGCCAGAAAGCAATTGGATGGTCGATCGATACGTCCCATACCCAGCGATCGAGTTTGCTAACATCACGGTTTGGAGTTTTTGAGTTGCACACGTTTCCTCCGCTTGATGCGAACATTGGAATAGACTATGAATCGAAAAGTTTGCAATGGGCCAGCAGGCCGGACATCGTCGCCGTGGCAATTGGTTCGATTGCAATTGGTTATTTCGCTTCCCTGATAGCCGGTATCGATTTGGATCTTCCCGCACGATTTACATTGGTAGGGAATCCCGGTTACCTTGCTGAGTTTCGTGTGTTTTGGTTGCGGTTTCAGAATGTGTGCCATGGTCCCTCCAGGTTTTCCGGCTCGATGCCATTGGCGCGTAGAATGTCGCGCACGGAATCGAGCCATTGCTGGCGCGGCCGCCCCGACAGTTCGTCCATGAACAAGCTATTCACGGGACTGCCGATGAACGATTCAGCTTCGCGCAACCTTTCAAGCGCTGCGTATTGCATTTTCATTGTTCCCTTCCTTTCTAGGCCAACCAGATTGGCAGGCCATACCAGCGGATGACTTCGATAAGCGCATAGCCCTGGTAATTCACCAGGCGGTATTTCTTAGTGCGGCGCATCCCAATCTTTTCGCTGCGCGTGGGAGTCACTAGCGGGACGTCGCCACTTTCAATCGGAATCGGCCTGGTGCGATTGGTTTCTGTAACCCTGCCACTGAGAAACGGGCAGATTTCGATGGCGAACCTGGCGCAATGTTCATGCTGTGGTGGGTCCATGAACAGGTGTGAACCCTCAATGGATTTCGGGCCTCCGATGAACCAGGCGTATTCACCAAGCGCCCGGCCGCAGATGGCGCAGAGTTTCTGCAGGACGCAGGCGCTGCGCTTGACAGGATCGATCACCCGGAAGTCCGGGATACCCTTCACATAGAGCACGGTGAACGGTACGGGGAGTCCTTGATGGACCGGTAAGTGCGAGAGGAACGCCGGAATCGTTATTCGATCGTGGATAGAGTGCATAGGATACCTTCGCTGCCTTCGCCAAAAACTGCTTCGAGTTTGGCTGGCATTGGCTGAATGATGGTGGTGCTCTTGCAGTTGAGGCATTCGACGATATATTTGGTGTAGGCTTTGATTGCCGACCGCGTGATGTAAACGGCAAAATCTCCCTTGCCGCAATTGCCGCAGGCTTGCCGTTGAGCGTTCTCGATCATGGCTTGCACTCTTTGCGCATCATCTTAATGTAGGCTTTGACTTCACGCACATCTTTGGCGCTTTTGATCTCCGTCTCGGGTTCACCTTCTTCGAAGAGGCTTAATTCTGTTTCCGCCATGAACAGCAAATCGGCTGGAGTCTTTTGGTGGCCCAGGTCCACATTGGCCAATAGGATGTCAGGCAACGCATTGAGGGCTTTATCGAGAGTCATGGCCTTATGCCGCCGCCGCCCGGATTTGGATGCTTACCTTGTCGGGAGTCAGATAGACGATGAAGTCCATGCCGGCGACAATAAGTTTCTCCGTCGACGGATTGATCGCCAGGGCTTCGGCAAAATCGTCGCCGCCGACGGCCCGGCGTATTTTTTCATATTGCTCGCCGCGCGCATCTTGATCGACCAGCTTGCTTGGAGGACCATATCCGGTGGCATAGGCAATGAGCCCGGATTCAGATGGAGTTTGTTTCGTGACGGCATTGGATATGAGATACACGCCATCGTCTTTGACGAGCAGCAGGCCCACGGGAACGTTCTTCCTTGGACCTACATAGGGGATCGAGCGTTCCTTCGCCTTCTTTGAATCGTCGATTAGTTTGCGTACTTCCGAGCCTTTGAATACCAGTTTCGCTTTCATGGTTTCTCCCTTTCCTCAAGTTGCTGCAGTAAAGCTGTCAGGTTCCGGCCATAGATCCAGAATGTTTGAACGGCTGCTTGACCACGCACTCGCGCGCGAATGGCATGGTCAAAGAGTTGGTATTTGACGTGAACCTGCCCGGGAGGGCAAGGCTCGATGATGCCGATGGCAATTTTGCTGATCGAGGGCAGCGTTTTCCAGAGGATCAAATAAGCGCGCGCCGCCTCGATGTAGGTCTGGTGGCTGCCGGAAAATTTCACGCCGCGCAGGACGCCCTTCGTTTTCGTCATTGGCGTTTCTCAGGCAGCGTCGCTCTTGGCTACATCGGGCGGTGGCAAATGCCGTTTGTAATTTTCCAAATGTCCGATTGCCATGTGGCGATACTGGTAGGCTTGAACGAGATTCCAGCAAGCTTCGTAAGCGTCGCGCAATTTCTGCGCGTCTTGCTGATCTTTCGACCATTTGAGGAAGAGCCCAGGCAACTGCATGTAGCCGCGGTTGTCGCCCTCGAGCACCCAATCGCGAATGGCCGAGGCATAAGAGTACTTCTCGATGCCATCGGAATGCTCAGGGATGAGAACGCGGAAAATTGCTCCCGGCGTCCCGTCATGGACGTCAGTGATTTCCTGATACCGCTTGTCATGCCGCTTTTCCGACGAAGAGGAGATTTTCATTTCCGTGACGGAGAAATACTTGGGACGCCAAACTTTGTCAGTATCCTTTGCCGCTTTCCAGATGACCGAAGCGGCAAATTCGATCGCCTTTGTTGACGGCCGTCTGCCCAGAGCGTATTTGGCGCTGTCCAGCAATTCTTCGTCGGTTTGCATCACTTCGGCCAACGAAGCCAGATAGTCGCTGAGTTGTTCGAAAGTCACGGCCCAATCTGGGGAATGCTGCACGGCGCCGTCGCCGTATGTATGGAATGCGCGGAAATGGTCGTGCATCGGTGCCTTCATATCGAAAGCCTGTGAATCGAAGGCGTAGCCTAGTTCTTTTGAATTGCCTAGAGACAAAAATTTGCGGTACATTGTTCCTCCCTTTTACTCTTTTGCTGGAACGGTTCCCTTCTTGATCAAATCTTCAACGACCGATTCGCGGATTCGGACGCACCGGCCGATGCGTACAAATTCAATCTTGTGCTGCCAAACCCACGCACGGATGGTTGGCAAGGCGATTGATAATCGCTTGGCAACGATGTGAAGCGGAAGCAATGTGTCGGCCATTGTCACCACTCCTGGGTCGGCGCATCTTCGTCCAGATGCAAACGGTCGTACCGGTCAAGGTGCGCCCACATATACCGCTTCATGCGTGACCCAACGCGCCTGACTAGTTCGTCCGACGCGTCGAATTGTTGCATGATCGAGTGATCCTCGTTGTAGATCAGCACCTGAGAAACGGGCGTCGTGGTCGTCAGACTGACTTGTACTTTGACGATGAAGCGGTCTTTCATTTGTTCCTCGCCGTCGTCTGTTGTGGCGGTTTCTTCTCTAGCGTCTCCGCCGTGATTGTTTTGATGGTCCACTCGAAAACACTGCGAGGGATTCTGGCAAGCTGCGTTTTGACCAGCGTCGAAACATCATGAACTGCATCTGCAGGGTCGTCGGAAAGGACATCCGCTTGCAGATGTAAATGCACACGATAAATAGGCATGGGTTAGGCGGCTTTCTTGCCCTTTTTGGCTTTGCCCTTCGGAGCGGCCTCTTCTGTACCGGCCTTGCGCTTCGGAGACGCGAGCGATGCGATAAGCGCACTAGCGATATCGATTGTCGGGACTTTTGTCGGGACATTGACCGGCGTCGGAGCCGCGACTTTACTATCCATTTTGCTGGCAATCAATTGGCTGAGCCGCATTTCATAGCCATTCTCAAATTCATCTGGACAAAAATCAGATGCCAAGGACTCCACCAACTTTAGGGCTAGGGCGATTTCATTTTTTGATAGGTCTGGCGATACGATCGAATCGAATTCGGCGACCTTATGGACTTCGCTTGGGTAAAACAAAAAGTGCGCCACGAGACCGGTGCCGCGCGGCCGAAGCAATACGATATGTTCGCGATTGCTTTTGCAGATTTGCGCGAGCGCCACTCGGCCGGAATCCTTCAATGCTCGGACCAGAAGACCGTATGCTTTCAATCCTGGAGCCTCTGGAAGAATGAAAAAAGATTCGCCAAGATAAACTTCATCCACTTCAGCGGCACGAACACAATGACTGATTTCTATGGTCTTGCCGGATTGCGGTTCAATGGCGTCGATTTCTTGTTCTGTCAGAACGACATACGCATCATTCCCGGTCGGATAGGCTTTGACGATTTCTTCCGATGGAACAACCGTCTTGCAGATTTCGCATGTTCGCGGCATTCTGATTCTGCCCTTACAACTTGAATGCAGCATGTTCAATGAGATATGTTCATCCCGTGCAGCTACTGCAAGGCCGACTGGAATTGATAACAGGCCGAAACTGATGAAGCCCTTCCATGTGCGAGTCGCCATTTGTTTCTCCCCTTGTAAATAATTTGGGCGGACTTTTCGGCGTCCGCCCTAGCCGTTCCTGCGCTGCCTTGCCACTGCACTGCTCGGCTATCCAATTCTCCCCTTGACGCATCTCTCCTCGCCTGCCGTGCCTTACTGCTTTACTGCAACAACTTCGAGATACAAATCTCGCGCTGCTTCCGGCTTTTCCTGAATCGCCATAACTGCGGACCGGATGGCGGCCACCTGTTCTGGCGTCCAAGTGAGCTGGAACTTCCGATGAATCTGCAACTCTCCGGCATCATTCAGAAATGCAAATGCTTGCCATCTGCTCTTTCGCAATTTGTAATACACGATGCGCTTGCCAAACATCCCTCGGTCTATTTCTCCCAAATCACCAACGACGGTTTTCAGCCAAATCAACCGATAGATACCGGGTCCGCAAGGGGTTGCATAACGGCCATCTGGTAACATGCCCGGCTCCTTTTCCTTTAGGATTATATCTTAGGGTCTATGAAATAGCAAGGTTAATCTTCGAAGCGGGATATAAAAAAGGCGGGAGAAAAAGAATCTCCCGCCTTTTGGGAAGCGTGCCGGCCCTGCCTCAAATCGTCGGGCCGTGCCAGGACCGACCTCACCACATCAGGCCTGAACGTTGCACGCCATGCCTCGCCGTAAAATAGTCTATCATAGAACTTAGGGCCTAATCTTCGAGTTTGATGGAGCGGTGAGGCTTGTCAACCACCATGCCGCTTAGTAAAGTTTGAACGGTTTCAAACCCGTGTCTAACGTAGTCGCGGACGGTCTTATCTGTCCGGAGCATGTCGGCGTCTGCTGTCTTGAGCAGATTCTTGGCCTGGTCGACAAGGATTTTCATCTGTACGTCATTGACAATGTTCCGCGAATCGAAAGTCGTCAAGAATTCCTGCAACCTGTTAGTTGAATCATCGCGAATGATCTTCTTCTTGCCGCTTTCGTCCGGTGTTAGTCGAGTAACCAAATGATCGACCAATTCCGATAACTGCGTACGAAGCAGTTGCTTGATGGTTTCACGTGTTTCGGCCCAAGCGGCCTCGGCCTTCGCGCGTTCTTCTTCGTAGATCTCCTTGGAAACCGCTTCAAGATTCTTGGCACTGTCCACATAGACGAATCGCCAGGTCAGCTTGAAAGCGGCGCGCAATTCTTTCCCGGTCGGGTAATCGTCCTCGTTGAAGAAGTTTTTGACCTGATCGCCCACTTTTACTTTCGATAGCCGGGCTTTGGCTTCGGCAATGTAGGTGTTGAGTTTCTTGACCATGCTCTCGACCAGCGGCTCGAGATCTTTCTCACCTTGTTTCAGCCGGGCATTCACTTCCTCGATGAAATCCAGTGGAAGAAGATGGACGCCTTTTTTGATCATGGATGGCAGCGCCCGGCTCTCGACAAACCGGTGTAGCTCGCCATACAGCGAAGTAATTTTTTCGAGCTCTTCGGCATCGAGGAGTTTCTTGGTGGTGTTGAACCAATTGTCATTCTTTGCGTTCGGCGTTGAGGCGGCCTGGAATTCATCGGATTGCACTTTGCGGCGGTTGCCGATGCCGTTGAAAGTCAAAATCAAAACGACGGTTCGCAAAAGCAGCTCGTTTGCTGATACCGGCCGTTCCTGCTTCGGCAATACGATCTTCTTGTGCGGTTCCATCTTCGGTCGGGGTCTTACTGGCTTTGGTACTGGCGCAGGCTGACCTTTTCTTGCTCGCATTGTGGCCCACGCTTTCAGTGCTGCCAAATGTCTAATAGACTTCTGCGCTGCTGTTGCTGCTTTCATTTTGTTTCTCCCTTTTTCAAACCTTAGTTTGCACTTCTTGCCCCGGCAAATCTGGCATCTCGCCATCCGCTACCCAGGTGAGCCGACCTTTCTGTTTGCGTGGAGCCTGGACCCGGGCAGACCACCCGGGCACGTTCCCGTCCTTCTGCCGTTCGATCAACTGAACGGTTTGCGTTATTGGTTCGTCGTAGCAATTCAGCCGGCTGACAGTCACAATGTCCCCTGCTTTGAAAGTAATCATTCAAGCCTCCATTCATCGGTGAACATATTCTTTTCGGGGATCTCCGCCAGGTCGACGCCTGCCAGTATGTGGATGACGCATCCAACCGTCCGGTTCAGGTGTTTTCAGTGGGTCCCATTGAAGTAAAGCTGCGACCGCAGCTTCTGGAGTGTCATATCACCAGGCATCATCGTAGGAAAGATCGTCAGGATGGCCTATGACAATTCTGGCGCGTCCGTAGGTCAATGGGATGATTTCGACAGTGCGTCCATCGGGCAGTTGCTTCAGCATTACCGGTCACCATGCAATGGGCAGGTTGCCCGGATGGGCAGAATCTCACCTGGGCAAGTGCATGGCGGCTCTTCGAAGAGTCTGTTCTCGAGCCAGCTGCGTTCGACTCGAAGGGCCTCTTCGCGCAAGCGGAAAGGTCCAAGAACCGGTCCGCCGCTGGGCGCCATATCTGCGAACCAGCCGCCGTCTGGATGCGGCTCGACGAAACTTGCCCGTTCGATTTTGACCTGGCTGGCCTCGGCAAGCAGATCGGCCAAGTCATCATCGTAGATCGCGGTGATCATGCCGTCAGGCGCGATTGCGAACTGGAATTCGTTCCGACTCATAAACCTCCTTTGTGTCAACAGAGCTGATCTTTTTACCTAGGCTCTCTTCGAATTCCTTTGTGAGCGCCTTGCAGCCCGCGCCTTTGAATCCTTTGACTTCAATTTTCACTTCTCCGTTCGGTGCAACGTCGATGACGATATCATGAGCCATTTTTGTTCTCCTTTTTTTTTGAAACTCTTAACTTATCGACTGCACTTCACGCGGATGTGGCCGTCTTGTTGAGTTTGCGTTGTGACCCTGTAGCCTTTGCGACGCCAAAAGCGAGCGCCATGCTGCACTTCGTATTGCTGTTTCAACTTGCAGCCGTCTTTGCCGACCTTCGCTTCCATGCCGTAGCCGCCGGCATAAAAATCCCAAAGCAATTCATAACCTTTGCCAGTGCGGCTTTTGACAACACCGATTTCGTAAGCGGTTCGATTGTCTGGGATTCTGACTGCATGTTCGCATTTTCCCAGGTCCTGTTCAGTGAAGCCTTGTGGAACTGGATAATCGCCAACGGAACGGCCATACCATTTGTACGTTTGCTGGTTACGGACGAGCTCTAGCCCTAATTCTTTACAGGCTGCATCTAAACTGTCGAGATCGGTGACCTGTAATTCGAATTTACTTACATGAGACATGATGCACTTCCTTTCGTTTTTGAAATTAGAAAGGCGCACCAGAAGATGCGCCTTTTAGCTTCGCCTGCGATTCCAAGCCATTCCACGCCACTGCAAGCAGGTGCTTGACCGGACGGTCCAACTCTCGACTGTCCAAGCCTGCCATGCCGACTGAATTCTACTACAAAAACAAGTTATAGGGCAAGTTTTTTAATGAATTTCCCGGACTTGCTGTTCTAACGCTGCGAATTGCTGATTGACCCAGGCCACATCCTTTCAAATTGCGCCTTGTCGAGCAGGGCGGTTTGCGGGAAGCGCGAGCCGGGAATCCAGAATTCAACAACATCCGTTTTGCCGGCATGGATGTGGACGATCAGTTCCGTCACTGGCTCGTTGGGCATTTCGATGCCCCGGAATTTCGTCATTTTGTAGGAGAGCATATTAGTCCTTGAGCGTGATCTTCCTTTTTTTGGTTTCAAGCAGCGGGGTGCTTGGATTGGCCACGGCCTTTTTAGTCTGTTTCGAGGCCTCGGCCATGGTCTTGACTTGTTGTTTCATGTCCTCAGCATGTTTGAGCATGTTCCAGTAATAAAAAAACGCTCTGCAAATGTGAGTGCAAGCGCCTGCGATCGGGCCTTCAATCCAAACAGTAGTGCCGGCGACGCCCTCTGTGGTATCGCAAGGGCAATGCCATTCGGTGCCCTTGCGATAGACGGTGAATCGGGCGGCGGTATTCTTTATGGAGACAACCAGGAAAGCGGTTCTGTCTTTCTGTTGCTCCACATTCTTGACGTACCACTCAAGATAAACGGACATTTCAGTTTACGTTTCCGCTGCCTTTGCTTCCGGACCCACTGCCGCCAGTAGAGATTTTGCGCTTAGGGGTATTCAAGATGCCGACAGCGACAACCATCTTCTCGGGTTCGGTTTCATCCATGCCTTCGGGCGCTTTGTAGGGCCCGGGATAGGCGGCGGAAATGTAGCGGCCATCGGCTTCCTTGCGCAGGGAAGTGATGCGCTCGGAGGCGCTGGTGGATAGCGGAACGATGTAGGTCGCAGCTTCCCGGAGCGGGACTTCTAGGTCATGCGCCAACCGGCAGCAATTCTTGATTTCTCTTCCGTTCCATCCGGTGTCGAGCGGCTTGTCGCGGTCCTTCAAATCGAACTTTTCGAAATAGATGTTCCAGATCAGGTTGCGTTCGGAAGGTGTCGGCAAGTCATAGAAAAACGTGCCAAAGGTATACCGGCTGCGTAGTTCTGCCGGCAATCCTTGAATGTTATTGCAGGTAGCAATCCACAAGGCTCGTCCCTGCGAGACGGCTTCAATAACCTTGAGAATCGCGCGCATGTTGGCGTTTGATTCGCCAACCAAACTTCCCTTTGCATTTCCGAGATCCAACTGTATCGTTGGCACGCCAGCTTCGTTTCCAAAGGCTTTGGCGATATCGGATTTGGCGACGCCGGGATGCCCGATCGACATGATGCCGGTTGAGTCGTGGTCCTGCATGAAAGAGAGCTGATTGCCCAGGAGCTCTTGCGTTGTGCCGCTCAGGTCGCCGCCTTCGCCGCCCGCAAATTGCTTTTCGATTTCATCCTGAAAGACGATGGCGCGCGGGCGGTTCTTGCCATTCATCACGCTGGTCAGGAATTTCTTGATGTTCTCGCAGCCGCCAATATCCTTGAAACGTTGCTGGCCGCGCCACACTTTGAGGCCGGGTGTTTGTTCAATCTGTTGTCTCTTTCGTTCCCAGAGCTGTTCCAGGTCCATGCCGGTCTTCCGGATGCTCATGGCACAAACTTGCTCTGCGGCAAAGGCAGCCAGGCCGCAAAGCGCATCAACAGAGCGCGACATGGTCTCGGCAGCCGGCTTTGGCTGGCTCACCGCCGAATAGGTTTCCGCTACGATCGCTTCCAGGCGATTGGCATCCGGCAAAGGCTCGTCCAGGACAAGAACATCCTGGGCAATCTCCGGAGGAAGCGTAACGTCCGGGCAAACAATAACCAAAGTGCGTGTATTGGTTTTGAAGGCTCCGCGCAGGTTCCAGATGGCTTGTACGACCGCTGGGTCGTGAAAGAACCGGTGCAGATTGGCCATGAAGAGAATCGCTTCTTTGGGCATCTGCATCGCCTTGACCAGCATTTCGACTGGGTTCGCAAGAGAAGCAGGGTCTCCAAGTGCCCGGATTAATCCTTTGGCCTGATCGTTTACGGCCGTCAACCCGCGGACACAATCGTGCAGAATCATCGGCGAATTGGCATTGTCTTTGTTGAGCGCAATCGTCTTGATGGTCGCCTCGATGTCCGGCGTCCGGACGGCAATCAATGGAGCGGATGCGCGCCGCGCCAGATTGAACTGTTTAATAAAACTTAGAGCCATTTTGTTTCTCCCTTTTTTGTTTGATTTTGTTTTAGTAGCCGATGCTATCGGCCACCGATTTGACAATCCACCAGGTCTCGAGCAACAGCACGCCCATCACGAAAAGAACCTGCCAGCCGCGGATGCGGATTTCATTCATGGTTTCGGTCATCTTCGCTCCTATTTTAGAATGTGGACTTGGAAGAGCCAATTCACGGAGCAAGGCCCGATCTTCAGTTTAGCTAGTTTCATCAGCGCTAACTTAGCCTCTTGCTCGGCAGGAGGAGTATCGCACGTTCCGAAGGCGTCTTCGACCAATGCTTTGAGGATGGCCGGCTCCAGATTGTGCCGCACGGCCAGCGCCTGCAGCCGCGATTCATAGGTGCTGAAAAACGTCTGGCGTTCCCATAACTGTTTCATGCCAGTCTTCTGGATGCTCATCGCGAGTACTTGCTCTGAACTATCGAAGAATTGTCGGAGGTCTTCTTCCGGCTCTGGTTCTGGAATCTGCTGTTCATCTGGAGGAATGTTTCCCATTATCGTTTCTCCCTTTGCGCATGTTCGGCGTCATGCGCTACGCTGTAATGCTGCATATACTGTTTTGGGCAGAAATATCGCACAGTGAGTGACTTTTTTTGAACGTCGCATACAGCGCGGCTAGGCTAAAGGTCTCTTGGGTCTTTGGCTTGGCAATAGGCTTCGAGAGTGATGGGAACCAGCTTCCCGTAATCTAACTGGCCGAATATTCGCGGATGGCGAAACGTTATCCATTGGCTTTTGTCATAACCTCTGGCCAGAGCGTCTTGCGCATCCGTCAAATACTTGACCAGTACTCCGAAGGAAGCCCAGCGGCCATGAGTGATCGTACCGCCCAGGTTGCCATCCTTTGTCTGGAATACCGGGAAAGCGATCAAGTGCGGGTCAGCCTGGCATTGAAATGCCACATCGTAGCGCAACATGTCGGCCAGATTCGGCAAAGCATCGCCAAGCCCGATGCGGTTATCGACACGCATAAAACTAATCCGTTTGAGTTTCATGACGAATGCCCTTCCCGAATAGCCCTTATGTGTTTCGCAGAACGGATGGACTCGGGAGAAATGTCATTGCGGCCTTGGCATGCGCCACACATCGGGCAAGCTTGAAAGCCGCAGTAATAGACTTCGCCCGTCTCATAGTCCATCCCGCGCTCGCATGGATGGTTTTCCGTCCAGGTGAATTCGCAGAATTTGCATGTGTTCATTCGTTTCTCCTTTTACTGGTTCAAACCACGGACGGAAACCACTGTGCCAACCAACGGATGCGCCGGTGATTGCTTGCGCTGTTTTGCTGGCCGGGTGTCGGCTGGAACGCACCGGCAAGTGCGCTTCGAACAAAGCGCGCATCGGGCGACCAAGCGCAGACGTCCGCTCGGCAATCGGTAGGCTGGGAATTTGCGGTTCAGGCGCTGTTCCAATAAATCGTCAGTGAGCTGGCCAGTCGCCACGGCATACATAACGTGCTTCAGATGCGGCACAACTGCGTACCGGCGCCGGAACCGCTCCATTTGAACGCCATCGATCCCGGTGATGGTAACGTGGCCATCAAGCATCAGCTTCGCCAAAGACCGGCCCGCAGTTATGGCGTTCTCGATTTGCGCCTCGCGGCATCCGGCGATCATGCGGCGGAATTCGCTGAGGCACGCATTGCGTTTTTGGTTGTTCCATTTATCTATTCGTCGCATGGCTTCACTTCCTTTGTCACAGCCCATTGGCCACGTCCGTGCATCCCATCAAGTTCTGCGGCTGTAAAACGCAACCATGGAATCTTTGTGACCGGATGGTTCGGAGAATCAAATAATTTGTCAGCATCGACCGGATGGTACAGGCCGCAATAGCAGAGAATGTATGTCGGTCTCACCATTGCACCACTTTCTTGAGCCCACGGCGCGTGAGCCCAGCGAGAATTGGAATTCCGCAAAGACCGTCTATCACGTCAAATCGCGAACCCTGGCGATAGACGTTGACGCGGTGACCGCCCAGGAATGTATCCATCGGACGGTAGGGATAAACTGCGACGGGTTTAGAGAGGAAACCCTGGCCGTGTATCTTCGGCAAGGATGCCCGCAGTGCAGGGACCGTCGCCTTGATAAAGACTTGCACTTTATCTTTGTATTGGACGCGGCGGACGCGGCGCTTGGCGCGCCGGAAAGTTTGCAAGTCTTTTCTGGAAGTTTTCGCGTTGCGAACCCATTTCTGCGAAACCTTGGCGATTAACTTCTGAATGATGGCGCTCGTCTCTTGTGGACTAACGAACACCTGGCAATCCTTCCGGCCGGACTTTTCTAGGTGCCGCTGTACCCTATCGAGAAGAAAGAATGTATCCTGCTTCGTCTTAGGGATATTGGCGAGGATATTTTCAGGGGGAACCAAACTGCGTACCATAGGATTTGTCATACCATCTCCCGGATAGCAAGGATGTGTTTGCACGATTCGCGACGGCGCGTCCCATCGGTTTGTTTCACGCCATAAATCCAGCGTGGGCAGGAACACTGCCATTTATTGGTTGCGCGGCGGGTGATGATGTAATGACGGCGCGCATCGCTCAGGGATTGGACCGTGAATTTGCGCACGCCATCTTCCAGCTTCGAATGCAAGATGTTCATGCTGCCCTCCATGTCCGGAATACTTCATTCGCATGGAACGTTTTGTGACACGAGGCATGTGACAGATCGACATTCTTGCGGTTCCCAAACTTGCCATTGTTCGCATGGTTCCCATCTTTGTGGTGCAAGGTGATATCCAGGTCCAACGGCGGCGCAGTGGAATTCCCAAAACGAATTTTTGTACCAGGAGATTCCAGCAGCAGTTTCTTGCAGAAGAAGCATTTCTTACCATCGAGCAAAAGCCAGAGCAATTCTCGGCTCTTGCCTAATTCCCGTCGAATCCTTTTTGCCATCGCCATTTTCTTTTCTCCATCCTCCCTGAATGCTTTGGTCTAGCTCGCATTGGTGGAGGTAAACTCTTACTTTGGAGTCTATTATAACCTAGCCTGTAGGTTTAGACAAGAGGAAAGACAGGAAGGGCGGGAGAAGGGAAAGCGAAAGTAGATAGAGGGTAGGTTTATGACAACTGTGTTTAGTTGTAACTAGATAGTACTCTAATTTGAGAATTACCAAACTGCGTACCATGCTGAAGTAAGGCTAAATTAAGGCTTAACTCTTATCGTAGAGAAAGCCGAGGGTCTTGGCTTCTGGGCGCGCTAGAATCTGTGCGATCAGCTCGCTCTTTGTTTGGAAAGAGTCCCGCTCTCTTTTAATCAATTTCTCGCGCAAATTGTAGAAATCCGTCAGACATAGAACGCGTTCCTGATGTCGGGCATCCAGGATCTCGAGTTGTACATAGGGCGATATTACCGCGGCCATTTCGGTCATAGTTAAAGCAGTAAAATTGGGAGTTTCTGCCAAGATCATCACTAGCCTGGCTATACGCTCTTCGGGAAGAATTTCCTTGAAGATGAGCTCTTTATTGTCCCCAGTATCCCCAGCGTTCATAAGTTCATATTCCAGCCTCGAACGCTGGGATTCCCCCTTAATTTGGATTGTGTGTCTATGCCCAGGAGTTGCCACACTGATTGCAGCGCCTCATCCCGCCAGCAATGCCTACGGCGGAACTGCCGCATGCTTGACAGAATAGCCCGACCTTTGGAGCTGGTGGAGACGCAGGAGTTTGGTCAACAATGGGGACCACTTCCGGTTGTGGCGAGGCTGGCACTGACCATGGCGGTGTTAGCATTGGATCTGCTTCTTTTTGTAATGCCGGAGCAGGAGTGGCCGGCGAATCTTCTTCTTCATCTTGCGGCCGCAATGAACGTGAGCGTGTTCCCATGATACCTCCTGAATCTTATTCGTTTCTTGCTGACTGCACAGAAATTTCTGCTTCACTTTCCAATGCCGCGAGATTTTCCCGGACTAGATCAAAACGGTTGAACGGAATGCCGAGTAGAATCCAAACCATTTTCGGCGGCGGCTGCAAATCGATCGCCTCGGGCTCCCGGGTGTTCTTTCCTTCATTCAAAAGCTTCTCGAGCTCCAAAGGCTCGAACAATTCCGTCAAGTCGGCTTCTGTCTGACTTAGTATTTCCGGGTCCCAACTTAGGTCCAATTCACTTGAGCGATTGTCGAACAAAGCCAATTCTTGTGCTTTCTTGTCCTGTATGTCCAGATCGGTTCGCCGCACAGCCACAAGTGTTTTACCGTCAGTATCGACAACCGTTACGCGCGTATAGCCTTGTTTCTTGGCTTCCTCCAAGGTCTTGTTACCTGCCAGAGTTGTGAAGTTTTTATCGACCAGGATCGAGCGGCCCGCGCCAAGTTTCTTGATGGAATTTTTCAGGAGCTTCCGGCCTCGCGGGGTTCCGCGGTTTGCGTTGGCCTCGTCGGGCAAGAGATCGCCGATGGGAATCGTTCTCACCGTTGTCGGTTTTTCAGTGTCCATGGCCATCGGTCCTTCCTGCCGCTATTTTCTCACAATAAGCAGTTTGAATCCTCCGAATAGTAGTGCGACCAACGCCGAAACGGCGAGCTACCGTGTCTACACTCAATTGTTGCACGAACAGCAAATGGATAATTTTAGCTTGGCTCTCCGGCGAGACCAGCGTGCGGTGAATATCGAAGCTGACGTTGGGCGCTGCTTGCGCCATGAACGCCATCATCAAGCAGTTGTAGTTCTGATGTCAACTATCCTCAACTGGTGGTATGGCAATTTATAACTACGCTTGAATTTGGCGGGAGGTGTGAGATTCGAACTCACATTGGCCGGGTTCGCCGACCATCGGCGGGTTTCAGGTCCGCTGCCTTACCAATTGAGGCTAACCTCCCGAACACCTGTCCAACCTGGTGGCTCTGGTTGGATTCGAACCAACGGCGCGCGGATTATGAGCCCGCTGCTCTTCCTGCTGAGCTACAGAGCCAAACTTGGTGGGTGCGGTGAGTTTTGAACTCACGACCTGTCGATTAAGAATCGAATGCTCTGCCAACTGAGCTACGCACCCAAATCTGGTGGAGTCGGAAGGGCTCTAACCTTCGTCTAGGTCCCGATGGGACTCCGGGGCTACAGCCCGGTGCCTAAGTCAACTCGGCCACGACTCCAAACTTGGAGGCCCTGGCGAGATTCGAACTCGCACATCTTGATTAGAACTCAAGACCGCTATCCGTTACGGTAACAGGGCCACAAACTCTTGATCCCGCGTATCGGAATCGAACCGAACATTACCGGTGCTTCAAGCCGGGGCTCTACCATTGAGCTAACGCGGGCCGTAAAATTTTTTTCTAGGAGTGCCTAAGCTTATCCGTCCCGAACGAGAGCCAACCACTAAGCCCAGAGAAGGCTCTCACGTTGGACCACGCGCTACCCACCACTCCTAGAGCCTTGAACGCTAGGCCACGCGGCGGATCACAAAAAGTGGCGTCGGTCGGATTCGAACCGACAATCTCTTGTACCCAAAACAAGCGGGTTAAACCGTTTCCCTACGACGCCATATAAATCTGTGGACGCGATCGGAATCGAACCGACTGCCTCGGGGATGCAAAGCCCGCGCTCTCCCAAGTGAGCTACGCGCCCGAGAAATAGACTAGCACGACTGGAAACTTATGGGGAAAGTTTATATTTTACCGGACGGGAATTCCTTGGCGGAAATTGGTTGCACATACCGTGTCACCGTTCCGATATTCATCGGGTTACCGCCCACGGCAAAATTGGCACCATGCCGGTTAGCAGGAGGAGCGCTAGTGTTCGGCTGGATGTGATTTCCTGGCGAAACCGGCCCATTCACGAAAGCATTGCCAGTCACGGCGATAACACCGACGCGCGAATCCAAGACTGGATTGCCTGAGTTAGGTTGAGAATAGTTCGGCATTTTTTCATTCTCCTAATGAGGATTGTTGCTTGTTCCCATCGGACCTTTTAACCCGGTGACGCTCGTCGCATTATTTGGTTGAACGTATGCTGGCAGCGGCCATGTCAATGCGATCGGATTTTTCGTTGCCGTTCCCGGGGTTGGCACGATCGTCGGCTTTCGAAAATCGCTTTGCGTATGATTGCCGGCGTGTGCCGGACCTGGTATCAACGCATTGATGCCTGTCTGAACCGTTATTTGCGAATTTTTTTTCGTATCAGAATCCGGCTGAACGTAATTTCCCATGCGAATCTCCTAGTTCGGCTGATTGTATCGCGGGATTGGCCAGCTCAAATCTAATACGTTCATGCCAACCGGATAATCAGCTACCTCAGGATCGGTGAAAGGGACGCGAAAATCGGCCTGTGTGGCATTGTCAGGCCGATTTGGGCCGTCAATATCCATCGGATTTAACTTAAAAGACATTCTACTGTGCCATTCCTGCCCTGCCACGTTCGGGACGTACCCGGCCAATGCTCGTCGGGACTGGTCACGCCGCGCCTTGCCCCGGCACTTAAAGACTCACACATTAAACGAACCCTGTCAATACTTTCTTGCAGCCTAAGTTTCTAGTTAAGAGTGTTTATTTTGGCTCCTCATGTTTGGGAATTGGCCAATCCAATTTCAACATGTTTTCGCCTACTGGATAATCGGCAACGAGCGAATTGACTGATGGAACACGAAAATCCGGCTGTATGTAATTTGCCGGCCAACGCGGCGATACTGGCGGTGCTGCACCAATCATGAATGAAACTGTCAGGTCCGCTACCAATCCACTGAAACTGACCTCGCCGACATAAGTAAACCCACCGCTGCTCGTGGATCCAGCGGAGCCGATAATAGCGGCCGATGCGCTCATGCTGACGATATTCGAAGGTGTAATGTCGACCGCCCCGGCAAATATTCCGGAAGCAACCATTGTGCTAGAGGTGGAATCGGCCAGAATGGCCGTAGTATCCAGTGAGATCGATACGGATTCCGCGTCGACGGCAATGATTGCAATATCCGCAGAAACTGTCAGTGACATGGAATTAAGAAAAAGATTGCCGGCGGAATCGCTTAGTGCGGCATTGGCATCCAAGCCTGCACTTACCGGGATCGTCAAGATGAGTGACGTTGCGATGTCGGTAGCTCCAGAAAGCATTGCTGATACCGGCATCGCGAGAGCGATGGAAGGAATGGTATCGGCTGCGCCAACAAGCAATCCGGAGACTGGCATCGTCATACTGCAGGAATCTACAATCGAAGCTGAACCAATCAACGACTCGAGGACGAATACTGTCAAATTCGTGGAATCTTGTAGGTCGGCACTAGCATCCATCGAGAGCGACATCGTGAAATAATGCTCCCAACGAGTACTTGCCTGATTTAGGAAAGCTGCCGGCACAACACTTTTACCGCTCCCACCAGCCGATTTCCGGTAGGTTTGTTTGTGCCGCCGACATCGCGGGATACCAGAGATAAACGAGCAACGATTCGCCAGGATTTGCGACGGCGGCTGGCAATGGTTCGAGTATGTGACTCGCAACAGCTGCTGCAGCGACGCCAGCGACTACGCCATCGACAGAACCGAACTGACCGACGTAGACGTCGTTGATGATCGGAATCGTTCCACGAAGAATACGATTCCCGACAAGTGTGACTGCCGCTGACGTTGCGGCCGTGGCTACGAGCTGGCCGCCAGACCATACGAGAGCGTTTGATCCTTTTCCGGCTGAGTTTGTTTTTGCCGGCGTAAGTGCGGCACCGCCAGTGCCAAGCGCTGAAAAACGGTTGCCAAGATCGCGCACAACGGCAAGTTGCACGCTGGTTGTGGCTGTCGGAGCCACCGAAACGGCCCAAAGCACATAATCGAGATAGATTTTGATCTGGCTCGCAGAAGGCGCGTTATTGAAAATAATGAATGCGGGAGTCGTTGCCGTGAACGCAAGAGGCGCGGTGGCAGCGGTAGCTTGGCCAGTTTGTGCGTTATTCGCGGTGAAATAGGTACCCTCGGCAGCCAGCAGATGCTTCGTCGGCACAATGGAGTTGGTGAATAATCCTCCGTAAGAATCTCCACGTAGGGGAGCATCTTGATTTGGATTGTCGGCATTGAAGCCCGGCAAAAGATTGCTGATGATGACTTTCAGAAGTGCTTGTGGTGAAAGCATTTTTATTCCCCTTTAATCCTTTAGAAGATCCTACAAGATGTGCCGCGATAGATGGTAACCAAATCTCCGACTGTTGGAGCAACTAATTGGAGACTGACCACTGTTCCTGAAGCCGACGCGCCTTCAATCTTCGCATAGATATGAAAAGGCATCTTGGTCGCTGTGCCACCAAGCGTCCATGTCGGACCAATTAAGAAAGTTGTCGTTGTTGACGCCTGATCAGTAGTCGCCCCGCCAGTCATGGCTGTTACTGCCGTGTTCATGCTGTAGGATGTGGTAACATTCGTCGCGCCATTCGTCGCTGTTAGCAGATTCCAGCTATTGGCGGTCACTGCGGTGGCTTGCCCCACTACGCCGTCGCATTCGAGCGTGTAGGACCGTGCGACTAGCGGAAGCGTGAAGGTAAGAGGCACTCCACCGCCAGAACCAATGATCGTCGCGGCCACGCAGGAGGAAACCGTACCGCCGGTGCCACAGGTCCAATCGGCGGTGAGAGCTGCGGTGTTTCCCGTAGCCGTAAGCAGACCCGTAACGGCAGTATTGTTCTGAAGATTGATGCCGCCTGTGGCTGAGACGTTAAATGCGCCTGCGCCCAGAACATAGTTGCAGGTCTGTGTAGTTGTGCCGCATTCGATCTGCCAACCTCCGGAATAAGTTGGGCCTCCGATCCCATTTAATTGTTCGATCCCCCATACCCTGGTTGCCGAAGAAGTAGCGTTCAGATAATTCGTGATGGCCACATTGGAATTCATTTTTGGCGAGTAGATATCGAGCGTCGAACTATTCACGGAAAATACGGATGTTGGAACGGTTCCGCTGACCGGATCGTATTGCACAACCGGAGTGTACATAGTTACGAACGCTCCGCCGCTGATAGCGGCAAACGGTGTCGTCGTATTGGTGCTGTATTCGAAATGCGGCTTTGTCAAGCCAACCGCCGAGGTGTTAGAGACAACCAGTTCCCCATTGTCGAAAGAACAGTTACTAAAAAAAATATCTGTGGTGGTATTCCCTGGTCCAATCACCACGTCGTTGGCGATTATTGCGTTGTAGCTTGGAGCGAAAACTACGTGGTCCAGTGCTATATTTTCTGTGCCGCCGCCTAGATTCAGGTTATATACAAAGTCCTGAGTGTTCAACGTAAATACCGTGTGGTCTATTTTCGCTCCCCAAGCGGAGGTATTCCCCCAAGTTAAGCCTATTGAGAATCCGGCAAGATAGCTGTTCTCCATCTTCAAGCCTATCGTTGCATGGGTCGAATCGCCTATTTGAATCCCCGTTCCTGCTTGTCCTGAGCCGCTTGGATAGCCTGGGCCGTACAGCTGGCAGTTTTCGATTCCTTGGCCCCACTCGTAATATGTCCCTCCAGCCGTGCCAACGTTGAAAAGCAGAGCGATCCCCGACGCTCCGGTAAAGTTGATGGCCGTCGCCTGGTTCTCATCGCAAGAAATGATTACATCCGCCTGCGGATTAATGACGCCAAGTGGAACGGAATAAGCTCCGCCCACGATATGTATTTTCCCGGCTCCGTGGGTGTTACCTCCGCCCTTGGCGTTGTTCAGGGCCAATGCGGCGTTATTTATTTGCACGCCGAGATTAGCGCCTGGAAACCATAGAGCTTCAACCAAGCTTTGCGCAATGACTGTTGCACCGGTCCCAACGTAAGCGAAGATTTGCCCGTTAGGGCTGCCTAGGATGTTCCCTGCAATAGTTAAAGTGACTCCCGTAGCTATTGATAGAATTCCTCCGCTGGTGGAACGCAGGGTGACGCCATAGGGGATGAGCGCACTCGCGCTTACCGTATAAGTTCCGGGAGTAACTTCGATACAACCTACTGAACCTGCTGCGGCAAGAGCTTGCGCAAATGTTTGCGTGGCATTGACATACTGGCAGCCGTTTAATTGAGTGAACATCTGCGCGCCGGTGAAAGTCCAAGCACTGGTAATGGTGCATGGCAAGTTGGCTGCGCAAACTACGTTTGCTTGAGCTCGAGCCACAGGCGGCATCATGAAATATTGCTCGATCGTGACAATGCCGAAGAGCAAGATCAAAAACAAGGGCCCGCAAAATATTTTGATTAAAATCTTCAAAGCTCTTTATCCCCCTAGAAATGGCAATGTTTCCATCTCGGGCATAAAACCACCAGCATGTAGCGCAAAAAATGTTTTGGATTCGATTGATTGCCTGAGAACAGCTCTTAGTACTGCATCCAGCCCTCGCAAATCATAAGTCGTTACGCCATCGTTGAATTGCACTGCCTGGATCGCAGGGAAATTCGTCGGTCCAATTTGGTTTTGCACGCTGACCGTGCCGGTCACATTCCAGGGCGAAGCCCCTTGAACAACAGTCACTGTGCCGACAACCAATTGGGGCACGCTGCTGCTCAAAGACAAGCTGGTTGGATAATTACCGAACGGGATGCTGGTTATCGTCAAAAGCCCGGAGGTAGATACACTGATGCTCCATGACGTAGTTCCGCCTGGATCATTCAAAAATAAACTAACAGGAGCTCCGATCGCAATGGACGTCGTGGTCATCAATCCGTTCGCAGTGATTCCCAAAGCCCATAATTTACCGGCAGAGTCTTGCAAGATGACGCAACTCAGCGCAGCTATTGGATCAATAGGAGTTGGCGTCGGAATTCCGCTTGAACTGATACCAATACTCCAGCAGGGGCTTGATGAAACATTCACAGTACCGCTTACGGGTTGCGGTGTTGTGCCAATTGGATCCACACGTAGCGGACGAGAAGAATTGCCGACAACATCCAAACTGTCTGTAATCGCAACCGGAATGATTGGATGACCTTCCGCCAAAGCAACCGAAAGAGCGGCTTCCGGAAGGCTAAACTTTTTTTCTAAAAGTAAAAGAGTTTCACCGAGCTGCCTCACCGCCATCATCAGCATTTGCATGTCAGCCGGCAGATAGGCTTGAATATTTTCACGGACAGTATCGACGCCGCCTATGGGAGCAGGCACTACTGTTGTAGTGTCCAGTTGCGCTGTCTTAACTGCCGGATCTTGATAGCCAAGTGGCGTCATGCTTTAATTCCGATTTCCAATTGCTTAGCGTTCGCTATGGCAAGATCAAGAGGTAACTTTTTTGTGACGGCTTGATATTTGAGACGCCTGTAGCTTACTTTGACCTCTTCTGCAATTTGCGCGAGTGGAACTCCATCCACCCTGATGCTCTTCCTCTGATTGCGGTTGTTCGTGGTTCGGTCTGTCCATCGGCAATTGGATTTGAAATAGCCTTTGTCGTTATCGACCCTGTCGATAAATAAATCGGGTGGACACTCGCCCATGTCGGCAAGAAAATCCGCGAATGATTCCTGCCATCTCTCGCAAACAATTATTCCCCTGCCCCCATAATTGGCGAATCCTTCCTTTTTAGGATTCAGGCAACGCGCCAACATGGACGCCCAAGCCTCATATGTTCGAGTCCGCTTACCCGGTAAATTGTGACCGTGTTTCAAGGCTTTGTTGAACATTACATCGCGCCTGAAACAGCCGCACGAAGCTGTATGACCACTAGAAAGGTCATCTTTTGTCCGCGTTATTTCTTTACCGCAATCACAGCGACACAGCCATAATGAACGTCTACCGCCAGAAGGAGTATATGGAGTTGAACCGGCCCTGCGTATAACGGCAAGCCTACCGAATCTATTCCCTGTTATATCATTTATCATACAGTACAAGTTATTGTGCAATTTAACGTGTCGCCGCTCAATACTGATCGTGCGGCGGCAAAATCGGCTTCGCCATAGAGCTTCCCGCCTGTGCCATTTTTTACGTTGCTGGTACTTAAGAAAGCCCCGCGTACGGTAAGCGTGGCATTGATATTGAAAACGGCCGGGGAAGCGGAATTGTCGATCGATCCGGCAGCAGCGGTCCCGCCAGTCCAGGTTACGCGATTAGCGTTCGAGTAGGGCACGCCTTCAAGCCAGCCATTCGTGCCATTGATCTGTGCGGCCGTGTCGCCAGCGGCATAAGCGGTAAACGATGCATTGTTTACGAGAGCCGCGTAGAATGCCGCCGTGTAACTCGAGCCTTTCAGATAATTTGTCAGCAGATCGTTTTTGCCTTCGGTCGTGACCAGGTTTTCAATAGCCACTTCCCAGGCGACGAATGCATTGAGGCAGCGGATTTGATCCTGCGCATCCGCATGCAAAGATTCCGGCAATAAGCGATGCATCCGGCAGCCGGCACAATCACAGCCTTCGGGCCTACGCATGTTTATGACATGCCAGAAATTTTCGGCGATTGTTTGGATTCGTGCAACAGCGCCAACGATCAATGTAGAACTAGTTGAGGCTTCCGACTTTCCGCTAATATCCATGCCCCTCCTGCGCTAAAAGGGAGGATGGGACAGCACCAAGGCCCAGCGTTCTTGGCACCGCAGACGATCGGTACCGGAAAATACCGACGCCTCTCTCCATCCCCTGTTCCAGTTTCCGGTGGGCCCATATCTGTTGCAAGTGAAAATTTGATTAACCGCCCGCTACCATCGCCGCGGGAACCTCCGTGAAATCGACATAAAAGAATTTCCCGAGCTGCAGAAAGTCTACCGCCAAAGGATTGTCAATGGTCAAGGAAATCAATCCGGAAGGTGTCGCTTTGGCAAACCGTTGGTCTTCTGGGATCGATGTATCGTATTGCGGCTGAAGCTCAATGACTGTGCCGCCCCACGATGTCTTCTTCACGCCTTGGACTTGGAACTTCGCGCGGACTTTCTGCCCCATGTGAACCTCCAGGCAGAAAGTTTAGCATATTGGAAATAAATTCAATCCAGTTTCTTTCTGTCCGCGCGCCGGGCTTCATCCTGGGCTTTCAAGACCGGGCAGCCCGCGGGAGTGTTCATAACCATGCCCATATGTTTCTCGCACGATTTGCGCCGATAGAATTGCCATTTGCAATAAGGGCACTGCCAGCAGGTTCGCGCTGCTCCGGTTGAATCGTTGCCGAGGAATACATGAATCGGCCGTACATCGGCATCCGTCCAAGGCTTTGCCGGCTTGCAGGGAATCGTGATGCAGAGTTCTTCGGCCATTTATTGCATCGCTTGCCACGGAGATTTATGAGGGTCTTCTGAAAGAACATGCGCGGCGGCTTCACAAAGCGCCACGCCGGCCAGTTGGTTCGTCGAAGGTTCCCAGAGCGCATCTGCTTCCCATTCGGCATAAGTCTCAAGGGCTACGCCGCGCCAACTTAATTTGCTGCGCAGTTCGCGAATCCGTAGAGCGCGCTGATAGCTCATGCCGGCACAAGCGATCACATCAAATTCCAGCTTCCGTTCGCGGGACCGCGCGGCAAGCTCTTTCAACTTCTCTGGCGTAACGATTATGCCGGAATCTTCCATCAAGGTACGGTGTTCCGCTTCTCCCATTCGGGTATCGTTGGTGATTAAGGTTTTCTTCTCTTCGTGGTCGATCATGGTGATGTTTGGCCAGCCCTCTCAGGAAGCAATTTCGGCAGGTCATTTGGAGCGTAATGGATATTCCATAGATAATGCTGAAGTTCGTTTTTGAGGTATGGTGCATGGCCCGTGAACATGATCGAGGCCACGCAACCTAAAGCCTCATCAAGGCACAGGTGGTCTTCCCAGAATTCTCCGTATCGGACAAGCCAGCCATTGTCCTGCTTCTCGAGTTCTATGCGGCTCATCGTCCATCCCATCCCGGTACCGGGATCTCCCCGCGGACTTCATGTTTGGCGACGCTCATGCCGGCTGCCGGATGCTCTTTCATGGCCCGATCGTACAGCACAACATTGACCGCTGCCGAAAGATTCAAGCAGTGAAACGATGGAATATGCACAAAGGAATAACAAAGACGGCGAATTACTTGCGGGACGCTGCCATCCTCCGGACCGAATACATACACCGCATTGTCGGGATGGACAAAATCAGGCAGGGCAATTGAGTCCGGATGAATCTCGATGCAGACCGGGATAGCATTCTTAAAATGATCGAATGGCCGGTCGCTGTGCCGCCAGGTGACGTCCCGATATCCCTTCATGCGTTCTTCGCGCGGTAAACGATCGTATTGCGTCGGATCCACTCGCCAGCCGGTCCAGAACAAGGAAGGGACCCCGAAGCAGGAACACGCGCGGATCGTCGCCGCCACATTGTGAGGGAAACGAGGATTGATCAGGATGATGCCGGGAGGATTCATACCAGGCTACGCGATTCTTTTACGCGATCCGCATTAAGTTTTTTGAAATGATCGAACATCTCTTCGCCAAAGAAAAGCAACGCCAGTTGCCGTAGGGCATAATCAAATCCGGGACGCGATAGGGCCAGTTCGGCAAGCGCCAAGAGAATCAACTGACGACCTTCTTCGTTGAGTTCAACTTTCATCGTCTAACTGTTCTTCTCTGATTGCGTCTAAATGGCCTTCAATGTCGGCAGCGATTTCTTCAAGCAATCTCGTCCAGTCGGCAACGGGCAATCCATGGCCAGCTTCATGCAAAGCCTCACGGACTTGCTCGATCCGCTTGTCGAGTTTATTCATGCTTTGCGTTTCCGCTCTTCCGCCTGCTTCGGCCACAATCCGTCTATGGTTTCCCAATCAATTCCGGCATCAATCGTGCCACCAATCCAAGTGCCCGCTGGATCACGCGGGATAGAACCATCTGATAATTCTGCCGAACAAGATGCGCATGTAACCTGTACGTACTGAAGGCCAGTTGCCCTGGAAGGACTTAATGGAACAATCCGATGATACGGATGGCCGCATTTGATATAGCCCATTTCGCGCAATGTCCGCCTGCGGATGTCGCGCCAGGCAATAGTTTCGTTTGCGGTTTCTGGTGCCAGCCGGCATTCAATGTGCTCGTCCATTCCCGTTCTTTCGCCAGCGTGTCTGCGCCGCCCGGTTCTTGCACCGGACCGAGAAATAAAGTTGGGTGCGGACGCGTGGGGAAAACTTGCGTCCGCACCCACATGCACAGGATCGCCGTTGCTTAGGCGCTTGCGGCCTTTGCCAGTTCTTCAAGTTGAGCGATTTCGGCTGCAACTGCGGCTCTTTTTTCATCTACTGTTGCGAGCGTTGAAAGGCGGGCCTTTGCGGCGCGAAGTTTGTTCGCGATAGCATCGGCGTTACGCATTTTGATTTCCCGTCTAATGGCCTTTAATTGATTGCCAATCCATTCGGGAATTTCAACACTCAACAAAGTGAATTCTGCCTCAAGCAATCGACCAAATCCTGCGAGTTCAATTAACTCTTCAGTATCTAGTCTTTGAGGGCTATAAGATTTCAACGCATTGAGCATGCTCTTGTCCTCCTTTCATTAGAATTTAACTCCATGCCTGCCTTGCCGCGTTCCGGTCTTTCCTCTACTCTCCACAACGTGACTTACCAGAACGTGACTCGCCAAGCCTGCGCTGCCGCTGCCAGCCTCGACGGAACGGACCGCTGCACGTCCCTCCAAATCGTATCTCGTCAAGACTCTCCGCGCCTGCCATGCCTAACTGGCAGGACGGCCGGTGAATTGGCCGTCCCCACGTGTGCCAGAGGAACGTTAGTGCTTGTCCCTTTTACCGGCTCCGTCACTCTCAACCTAGATACCGGTCAAGCCTTTCGGAACGTGACGGGCACGCCGATTTCTACGCCGTGGCCGTTTTTTTGACAGTCGTCTTGTAAGCATCCGACAACTGCAAAAGTTTTGTTCCCATAATTTCGTCCGACAGGGAAAACCTTTGAGTCCGCATCGTCTGAACAAGATTTGGCAGGGAGTAAAAATCGGTCTCCTGGCCGCGCAAGTCGAATACCTGCATGTCATGTCCAGCTTGCTGCATCGTCGTAATCAATGCCGGCGAGTCGCCTTGCGTCTGATAAAGATAAACTGGCGGCATCTTCCTGAACATCTCCGAATATCGTTTGTAGACATCCGGGAACGTCGGCGCTGTATTTTCGCCGCCGTCCGAAATAATGCAAACGCCGTCAACCTCCTCTTTCGCTTCGAATAGGCGCAATAAACCGGATCCAATCGATGTTCCGCCGTTAGCTTGAACGTATCGTGTAACGTTTTTGATAACGTCCAGCGCCATGCCCGTAACATCGATGGATTGTGGCGCAGTGTCGAAAAAGATCAACCACACTTTGCCATGGACCAATTTTGCCAAAGTAGCAGCAACATGTTTGGCAAGTTCGATCGCCTTGGTCATGGAACCTGACTTATCGGCCAAAACGGCCCAATTGCCTTCGCCGCCAAGGCTTGCAATTTGTTTTTCTTGCAAGCCACGAAGATTCTCTTTCAATTCTTCATCGTCGATATTCTCAGCCGCACGAGTCGTCTTGAGAATGTTGGCCGTGCTCTTGCCGGCCTTTTCCAGTGCTTCCTGGAAAGCGCCGCGCAGCGCCGGGTTCGTCTTGATGCCCAGGCGTTCGAGCATCTTCGTGTTAGTGATCAATTCCGTGCTCGTCATTGATTTGATGAGCGCCAACACGAGATCCGTTTCTCGGGCTTTCTCGCCGAGCGCTCCCATGGCAACAAGGAACGGAATTTTTTTATTCATGATTACGCCGGCCGCTTCCGTCGGTGGCAGGTCTTTGAGCCGTGCCACAATTTCAAACAGCCCACCTTCCGGATACGGCAGCGGAATGCGCTTGCCATCGTGCTTATCGCAACGCCAGAGACATGCTTTGGTGCGCTGATCGCGCGGCTTGACGTGCAAAAGGCTGAACAATTCCTTGAGCACGGCACGGTGCTGGAGCATTTGCCGTTCCCATTTTGGCCAATTTTTTTCGCGCTCGAGCAGCGAAATGCCAAGAGTATGGGTGATTGAAGTCATGTGTCCGGGCACACGTGTCTCTAGCACGAACCGGAGCGCCTTGAGCTGCTCGCGGGGATTGAGCAGAGAAAGAGCTGCCAGCGAATTCTCCACAAATTCGGCCGGATAATTTGGGGCCAGTAAACTCACGATCGGCAAAGCAATTTTGCTGTCGCGAATCGCGCCTTTCAAGCGATCCCAAGCAATTAGATGTGCGAAAAATTCGCCGTGCTCCGTTGCGGCCTGTTTGCCGACGGACACATATTCTTGCAAACTGCCATGCGCGGACTTCGAAAGCTCCGCGATGATTTTATTCTTCGATAGACCACTTTCATTCATAAACGTCTCCTTGCCTGCAATGCCTTGCCCCCTTCATGCCGGGACATGACTAGCCTCTCCTTCACAAACCGAAACCCGCCTGTCCGCGCCTGCGATGACCTACCGTGCTTTTACTGCTCCGCGCCCAAACTACTTACTGCTTCCCAACGCGCTTGGTCACATACTCAATTAAGAGCCCAACGTTGACGAGCTCCTCTGCTTGCTCGTTGGGTATTTCGATTTTGAATTCTTCTTCAATTACCATGACCAATTCAACGATATCCAATGAATCCGCGTGAAGATCATGCTCGAACGATGCATTGGATGTGACTTCCTCCTCGCCAACGCCGAGATTGTCGCTGACGAGCGTCTTGATGCGTTCTTCGATGGTGCTCACGTCAACTCACCGTGCCTGCGCTGCCCTGCCGAACCAGTGCCGGCCATGTCAATGCGTACCACTCCGATTCTCTACACGCCATGCCTGCGACTCCGCGCCTAAACTGCTTACCACTTACTGCTTGCCACTTTGCCTTGTCGAAATTCCGCCAAAACAGCATCGGTAGCCGCGGCGGTTTCCGCGTCTTCTTGGATGGCAGATTCGCCGAGCGCCCTGGCGAATTTTTCCTGAGCGACATCGTTACTCGCCTTCATGCGGCTTTGCACATCGTCCACATTGACATCGCTGCCGCCCTGGATCAGTCGGCCAGCTGCTGCCAGAGCTGATGCTGCGGAATTCTTGGCCTTGGTATCGCGGTCGAGTTGTTCGAGTTCGCGTACTCTGGAGACCATTTCGGCATGCTTGCCTTCGAGATTGGAAACGGCAATGTCGATATCGGTAGACGCTTTTCTTGCGTGTTCGATATTTTCATCCGCTCCGGCAAATTTGGCTCGCATGCGTGTTAGCTCAGCCGCTTTCGGCCGCGCCAAGTCTTCGTGCCCGGCCTGAACCAGGTGCTGAATCGTTACTTCGGTGGTCTTGATCCGGCCTTCGAGCTCTCCTTTTTCGCGCTGCAAGGTACGAACTGTGCCGGCCTGGACCGCCGCTTCGCTCTTCATGCGGTCGAGCGCGTCCTCTAGATCCCGGGTGTACTGCCGGATCACGGACGGCGAATTTAAATCGATGGCCCTATCAAGTAGATCGTGCACGGAGCCCAACGTGACCACGCGAAGTTTTGCTAAGAATCCTGACATTTGTGTTCTCCTTTTCGTTAAAGATCGTCTCAGGGAGGCCACGCCTAACTAGCGCGATAGCCTCCCTGCCAGTGGAACGTACTCACGTCCGCTCGCCACTGGACGGCGTAGGACGGTGAACTCGTATCAAAAATCGCTGCTGCCTCCTCCCCCGCCGCTATCGCTCCCACCACCGCCGAAGTCCGAAGAACCACCGCTATCGCTGGACCCGCTACTCCAACTACTTGAACCTCCGCCGCTGCTGTCATCGTCAGAACTACGGCTTGAACGGTGGCTATGGGAAGGCTCTGGGTCTCGTTCGCGTTCTCTTACCGGCTCCGGGATGATTATCGGGACTGGAACCACTTCCGTATTGTTGATGACCGTTGTCGAAGTCGAAGGCGCTCCGGGAGATCCTGTCGTTGCCGCTGCTGCTTTTGCCTGCTTCTTCGGTGGCGGCGGTGCTACCGATGGTTGGACAGGCCGATTCATCCTGTCGATCGAAGTTCTATCGAGCATGTCCACGATTTTCTGGTACTGCAAAGCAATGACATGATATTCCTCAATCGTCAGATCATCGGCGTTAGGGTCATTGCGTAGCGACCCGTCCAGCCTCGCAAATTCCTCTAAGGCTCTATCGAGCGTGGCAGTCTTGGCGCTGTTTGCCTTGTTGAGTAAATCAGCCGCGCAAGCCTTCGTCGTAATCGCCAACTGCTGTGCTTCACGCAATTCCTGCTGCGCTTTCCGGCGCTTATTCCACCAGGCAAGCGCGAAATACATGCCAACTACCAGAAAGGCTAGAAATAAGGACCATTTGAGAACGATCCATAGTCCGGATAAGTCTTCCGCCTGGTTGACCGTGGTAATAGTTGCCGGATGAACGGCTTCGTCTTTAGCGGCCTTGATCCTGCTTGTAATCTGCTGCTCGACTGCAACGAACCCGCCCGCCCAATCGCCAGTCTTGAAATGCGGCCCCATGTAATCGGTTTTGATCCGGTTCCAATGGTCTGCGAGCGCATGATCGAACGCACTGCCGAAATAGATGCCCATCTTGTGGCTAAGCGGCGAAACCATCAGCACGATCAAACTGGACTTTCGGCCATGGTTCGGAGATTGCCATGACAAGCAGCTTCGCTCGATGTTTTTTTCGTCCATGTCGAGATTCGTTGTCGTGCCGATGATACGCACACGCAGATCGCCGCCCTGAGCTATGAGTGGTTGCGCGGCTGCCTGAATCCGCTCTGCGTCGCCGGACTTGAGACTGCCGGAATAATCGGCCACAACGTTGTCGCAATCCTGCGCCCGCGCCGGCACTGCAAAAAGTAAAATTGCAAAGACCCAACCGAATGCTTTCATTGGACACCGCCTTTCTCGTTCCAATCTCCATCCGCTTCTTTGGCCCACCAATTGAACTCTCCACATACCTCGACCTTCGTCACCGTTACTTTGACGTGCGGCTCCTCTGGCCATTGTCCCTGCTCAGCGATGAACGTTGGTGTTAACCTAACATCATCCCGAGCGCTCTCGTAGGGATATTGTCCTTGCGGCGCCTTCCAACTGGACCAGTCGATCTTGTGCTTTGCCGAGAACTTAGCCCAGCGGATCGCTTCCTTACGGCTGTTGAATAAACAGCGATTTGAGATCCCTTCGACAGCCACGCCCGGTATGCATCTTTCGTAGTAGTCGGCGATGTAAACGATTGGCCTGCCCCACTCGGATATTTCCAGTTCGATTCTCTCGGGCATTGCTCTCTCCTAAGAAATCTTACGAGATGCCAGATATATTTTCACGGCTTCGAAGTCGATGTGCCGTCTCTCGCAAAATTTTTCTGCCGGTTCGCTGCCTTTATCTTTGTTGCAACGCCGGCAGGCCGTCAGAAAATTCGTAGGATCGTTTTTGCCGCCATTTTCAAGTGGCTCAAAATGATCAACCGTCAAAAGCGTGTCACCCATTTTCGCGCCGCAGTAATAGCATTTAAAACGGTCAGCAGCCCAAACTTTTTGCTGAACTGCGCCGGACACTTCATAGCGCAATTTTCGCGCCCAAATTTTTGGCAGCGTTACGCCTTGCGGACCGGTCAAACTTGGGCCGACAAGAATTTGAGGGAATCACTGGCCTGAAGCCAATCGCTCCATTCTTCGAGGCTAAGTTCAAGCCAGTTCGCGCTCCACCCGGCTTCGCCGATTTTCGGCATTGTGCCCGGCAACATCAAAACGGCACCGGTCCCACCGCCCCCAATGACTACACCTTGTAATCGGAGCAACGAACCAACGTCACCCCACCGTGCGGGACGGTTTGTGAATTCCAATAAATAAAATCTGTCGTCGGATTTCTTTTTTGTGGATGGTGCTACCGCTACATCGGTCTTGTCGCTTCCCATTTTGTTTCTCCCTAAAACAGATGCGGCCAGGTTCATCAAGCCCCTGGCCGCCGTACTGCGATTTTCAACACGTTCACGGTTGGTTGAAAATTCAGAACGGCCTTATGTCGGTCGGCTTGTGTTGCGTACGATTAACAGTCGTGTAAGCCGGCCAGTGAAGGCCAAGATTTTCCGGACCCCGCATAGGCCAGCCGCCCTGTACCGCGCTTTTTTTAGCGAAACATCGAGTCCGGATAATAGAATGGCACTATGTCGATCCGCTTTGGCCTTTCGGCCTACGCGCTCTACCACTGAGCTACGTCCCCGTCGAAATGGGGACGGTTGGATTCGAACCAACGACCTCGGTCTCCATATGACATGTAAGCAGATACAGTGAGTGCCAAAAACAATGGCGGTATGTCATCTGGGTGTTGTGTTTCACTGAGCTATAGCCATTACAGCTAACTGGGTTCGAACCAGTGATCTCCAGCGGTGAAGCTGGTGCTCTATCCATGTATCCCGAATAGTGACCGCCAAGAATACTGGCGAATGTCGAACAAGGTTTCAATAGTCCCGCTTGCGCGGCCCCCCCCCCCATTGATTGGTGGAGGGGGGTCGGCTATTCGCCGACAGTCATGTAGCCTTATTCAGTGTCGCCAAAAACGATGGCTGTATGTCGCCGCTGCGATTCCCTTTCGGGAACATGGTGCCCCCACGGGCGTCCGGCATAGGCGCCGGACTTAGGAGTCGAACCTAAGATGAGATTACTCTCACATGTACGCAGTTGCAGTAACAGCCAAGCTCATAAAACCGGATCTTCTGTTCTCCCGAAGGTCCGGGATAATTAAGTGCCCTGGATGTCGTTCAAGCGCCCCTTGCGGGGAATCACACCTGGATTTGAACCAGGATAGACTGATTAAGAATCAGTTGGCCTACCAATTGGCCCATGTAACGCCTAAACAGTGCCAGGAGCGATTCAAAGAATACACCTGCTATTTTACGTGTCAAGGGAAATTTTTAATGATATATATATAGATGCGGTGCTTAAACTCACGGCCTTAGAACATATCGCCCACAGCTGCGCAGCCAAACGAGCCGGTACTATCGTTCGCCGGGCAGTGCAAAGTGGTCTCCTGCCTAACTTAAAGTTAATTGAAACAGCTTGTCGTGACTGTGGAAATAGAGCCACTGTTTACGACCATCGTGATTATGCCAAACCACTTGATGTTGAGCCGGTATGTTATCGTTGCAATTCAAAGAGAGGACCAGCGAAATGGGAACTAAGAATAGTAAGGTTTTATTATCCAAAGGAAAAATCTATTCCAATCGTGCACCCAAAGCAAAAATCTATTGCCCAAGATGTAATCGTGCACGCGGAATCCGATGGCGAGTCAGATTTGCTAACTATATCTGTAGTCTGTGCGGATGCACCTGGCGATTTGGGCCGCGAGCGCAAGTGCTTATGGTGCAATAAAGTGTTCGTTCCACGGATTGAGCAGCAAACATATTGTTGCCAAACTCACAAAAATACCGCAGCACAATGTAGATGGAGACGCAAGCACTCTAAGAATATAGCCGCGGGTCGACTTCCATCATCGACAGGGTGCGGTCCATGGCGCGATATTCAGCGGCAGTAGGTTGCCAGGAAGTATCGATGCGCGGCCAGACGGGTTTCTTGAGATCTTCGAGCTGTCGTTTCACTTTTTGCATGAGAGAAAGCACGTCTTTGGAATGCTGGAATGGTTTTGCTGGCGCCTTGCGGCGGGCACGTTTGGGGGCCGGCTTAGATTTCTCCAATGCTTGCCGGAGAAGCTTCTTTAATTTTTTCTTTTTCATGTTTCCAGCGTGATTTTACGCTTTGCATGAAGCGGAAGAATTTCCGGTTCCGGATCGGACTTTGGCAAGGCTTTCTCCCGGATAAACTGAGCCCCAAAGTCTTCTTTCCATTTTTCGAAGTCGACCGGTGCGGGAGAATTAGAAGAACCGTTAGGTACTGTAGTATTCGTTACCGTTACTGTATCGACCGTGAAGGACCAATCGGACGGCCAGGCAGGAATGTAACTCTCGCCAAGAAAATTTGTATGGTTTGTTGTAAGAACTGGCGGAGTAACTTTGTCCACGAAACCGAGCATCCTGCGAGCGTCGTCTGTTGAAATCAGGCCGCGACGAACCAGTTCAACGACTTTCATCGTTTCTTCAACTGACATAATTCTCTGAGGATAGTCTTGCTTTGAAGCCGTGTCAACTAAACTTAAGCACTAAGTTTCAATCTGGTGCGTTCTTGCAGCCGGGTTGGTGATGCGCGTCGCCATGACCATCGACCGTTACTTTGCAGGTTGGACAAGCGCGTTTTCTCGTCCACCACCTGCGTAGTGAGAGTGCAAACCGCCCGATCAAATTGCTATATTTCATCACTTTTGAAGAAGATTCACGTTGCCCTTAATTGCCGGAATCTCACGAGCTCCAATGGCAATCGTGTCAGTAATTGGTACCCACTTGAAACAGTCTGATGGATCGTGTGTATGAGCTGGAACCTTCCACCATATGCTGCCTCTGTCTACAGCATCGGTCAGGCACGCATCAGTGAACTTATTCGCTAGCCAATTTTCGGCCGTGGCATGAACCGTCATCGAGGCAGCCGTCCATAAGACGTATTTATGACACTTGGGATATCTTCCAATGAAATATCGAGATAATCCGACTTCCTGCATTCTTTCTGGCAAGGCACAGGAACTTCCGGCATCCGAGAAAACAATTGCAAATTGCAGTGCCAATGGCACTCCCCAGGCCAGTGGGTGTGCTTTGACATCAGTATAGAAAGTGCGCTTGAACTGTGAACCAACGGATTTAACAAAATGCTTTGGTCCTGCGTTAGCGGCAGTAGTGAGCAGGAAAAAAATCAGAAGGCGTTTCATGCTTTTGGAACAGGGTCGACCTTGATTATATCGGGCTTCGTCATAACACCCATCTTAGCCCGGTTCCAATTTGCCGCGACGAGATGAAGCATTCCGAAGAACCAAGTGTAGAAGGGATTATTCCCGGAAGGTTTGGGAAGCTGGTCGATGGCAACGGAGCAGAAATAATAAATGACAAGTTGGTGCGCCACTGCCCAAGCCCACATACCCGCAACCGTTATGACAGCGATAAGAGTAGTCACGCAGACTCTCCTTTATTTTTCTCCAGAGAGGGACGGTTGCCAACCAGCGGGATGTTCTCTCTCAAGATGTGCTCTGGAGGGAGTCGGCCTTTCCGTCCCTTATGAACAGGCTATGCTGCATATGCTGGGCGGTCAACGATGCATTTGTTTTGGTGTTCTATCCCCAGCTCTTGCCGAGATGAAGAATCCACGCATCTTGCAGAATATTGGGATTGGCAGCATCTTTATAGCGCATCCAAAAATTTCCGGAGGATGCCCATCCAGGACCCCAGCTATTGCGAACTTTAAACGACCCACCGTTGACAGAATCGTTATAGCCGATTGCCAAAACTTCGTGCCCGCCCATAATTTGCTCGTTAGTATCCGGATTCCACAAGCCATCTGAACGAACAGCTTCGAACGATTCATAAACGGTGAAGCCGATCGCAAACACATAACCGCTGGCAAGACAGGATTTCATGTCCTGCACGTTGGCGATGCGATGGTAGGCGCCGCCTTTCCAGGTGAGGCCATCGGTAAGTTGGGTTTGGTTAGGTGCTGTCGCGAACTCTGCCGTGATGTAAGGTTCTTCACCAAGAGTGCACACGCCGAACTGATTAAGCGCGCGGCAGACGGTACGACCGTACGACCCGCAATCGCCCTGGTCGAGCGAGCCATCGAGCAGCCGTTCCTGATAATAAAGGAATGAAGGCGACAAGATAGGCGTCTGCGACTGATACTTGCGCGCCAGGAATTCACGCATACCAACCCCGGCATGAGCGGTGCAAGAACCCAAGTTTTGTTGATCGCGAACGGGACCGCAAAAAGATTCCAGGTCAACAGCCGGCGGATGCGGATCGCGTGCAAGATTTAGAAAACTGGCAATGCCAAGATCCCGATGATCGTGCACATCGCGTAAATAGCCCCAGCGCCGTCCCGATGGAGAAACTTTCAGTGGTGGCATCGTTATCCTAGTTGATGGCGAACTGGCCATAACCGTTTGAATTGACGACGCCGTTGAATGCCGCCTTCAAGTCGTGAGACGACATTGGCTTGATGGGGCTTGCCGAAATAGCTCTGCGAGCCGCCGTTGCCGCAGGAGGAGGCGGGACGAGAGATTGGATCGCGAGAATAGTTGTCATGGCCAAGCTAATAGAGGCTGCGATCGTGGCCTGCAGGGCAGTATTGTTCACGTGGAAAGCCGCTAGCAATCCCGTCAAATTCGTCTGAACCGTAGCAAGGCTGGTATCGATTTTGTTCAATAATCCTGGCTTGGTGGCAGCGTCGGCCGATTGATAAGTGTTCACAAGATTCTGCAGAAGCTGCAAATCGGATTGCACCTGGCTCCCGACTGATTGAATCTGAGCGGCCATGGAAGCATCGATCTGCGCTTTTCCCTGCGCGGCACTGGCGATGCTGATAAGAGAGGTAACAATTTGAATAAGCGTCGGAAGATCGTTGATCGCAGTCTGGATCCACTGCGACTTAACCCAACAGCCGTTGACAACGAGCATGGACGACAATACGACAGCAAGGGCCCCTTTGGTAAGGTGTTTGCGGCTTAACATGTCGTGAGATTCTCCTGTTTGAAAGTGTACGTCCAGTTCCTAGGCGAGTCTAGTGGCTCCAGGTATATTGGGCACTAACATATAAACATCCCGCGGAGAATAATTCTCCGGATCAAATACCATGGTAAATAGGTTCAGCGAGTCAATAAGCGCAGCCAAATACCCCGAGCAAATCCATGCTCCGGCAAGATGAAACCGATGAGAACCGAGCGCGAATGACAGGATCGCCAGCCAATCGTAAGGCGCGCCTTCGGCGTCGGCGATGAGTTTCTTTAGCAAGGCTTGTTGCTCGTCCGTGATCGGTATTTGCCATACCTCGGCCGCAACTGCTTTTCGATAACAATGGTCATTGGTTTTGCGCCAGCGAACGCCGCCTTTCAGTTGTGCGCCGAATGTGCGGTCGCCGAAGAGCAGCTCAACGTGCGAAAACATACATCTTGAGCACCATTCAATGAATTTGCTGTCCCAGCCTTTGCCGGAAACGAAACGGATTTGCAGCGACTGCATTAAAATTCTCCTTCCGGAAGTTCGTAGACGAATATCTCTACTTTGGGGTTCAGTGCGCCGCGCCAGATCCGAACATATGCTTCGTCTACTTGATTGTCATTGCCCCAGGCGGCAAAGTATTTGCTCAGATCGATCGGTGGTTCTCCCTTTTTTCTTTTGCGTTTCGGTTTCGGCGGCGATAATGCGTCCATTACGAATTTTAGGAAATTGTCGCAATCTTCTTTCGCCGCATTATGTTTCGCGGTCCAGATATCAAGTCGTATCCCGATGCGAGCATGAAGTTCCGGTTTTAATGTTGGGCAGGCAGCTTTCAACTGCCACTGGAAAGTTTTCTTCTCTTCGCTGTTCGGATCATAGAAACGAGGGACAAATCGTTTGCCTTTTTTGCTCCAGATAGTACCGCTGACCCTGGCGCGTTGCTGTACATGCGGCTGGCCGGGAATCGTGACGTGCAACAATATGCGCGGAGGCTCAAGCGGCGGAAAAGTCATGCTGATCATTTAACCATATGGCGATTTCACTGTCGGAAATTTCATACGATTCGCCTGGGTCCAGCCGGTGAGCGGAGACGAAATGCCTCGTAAACGGGTGATGAAGCTGGATGACTTTGAGAGCCAAGCTATCGTCAAGACCCCAAGATTTCTTCCATACGTTGATTACGCGCTTGGGACTGACGCCGAAATAATCGGCCAGGATCGAGGCCGATAGGTCACCTGGGCCACTCCCGTTGTAACCGGTCTCCATGCCCGTAGGTGAATGTAAAGCGCAATGCTTGAGAAGCGTTGCATTTCTTTTGCCGGTTTTCACGAGCACGCCGATCTGGCCGGAAGTGCTGCGCGTGACTTCATAAATCTTCATGGGCGTTTTTGGATGCATCCCGAGCAAATCGTTCTGGCTTTGTCGATCCAATGGCAACCGATTCCGTTGATGATGCAGGCGTTGGACTCAGTGCAAGAACAAAATCTGCAAATGCCACTCTTGAATCGTGTAGCCTTTCGTTTTTTCATAACATCACCTCGCATTCATCAACCACCAAGAATAAACAGGACTCCCGGCCCTTGATCTTCGGTTTGTGCCCTTCTTCGAGTTTCTTCTCGATTTGAGCAAGTTTTTCTGGCGACCGCCATTGCAGCGCGCCGATCATGGAATTCAGCCAATCTTCCCGCGAAATCAATGCCATGGAATTCTCGGCGATGCGTTTAGCGATTTCGGTCTTGAGTTGCAGTTCCTGCTCTGCGCCAATTTTATCTAAAACGGAAGATCCCCAGAAGTCGAATAAGCGCCAAATTGCCCAAGGAATGGTTTCATCCGCCTTCAGTTCAGCGGTCAGCTTTCTGTAGAATTCGCGAATCTGCGCCACTGGCGCGGCGATGACCGGCAATAGGTGATCGTCAAGTGCTGCACTGGCAGCATCCTTTTTGTCGATATCGTGGGCCACGGCCAATTCTCGGATCAGTGGGATCCACTTTTCAACCATTTCATCGACGTCCATCGGTGTCCTCTTCTTTCTGCGCGTCGGGTGTTCGCAGGCATAGGCCAGCAGGCAAAGCGTGTCGCCAAATTCCTTCCTCATAATCAAGGGATATAGACCAAGAGTCAGAGTCTCGCGGCTATCGATTACCGACCGCGCAAGCGAATCGGTATCCCGCGCGAGGATTGCGCCAGCCTTGGCGGCAATCTGGGCATGATTCTGCTCGGCTTCATCCACCGTGCAGCGATACAGGATTTCCGTCTGTTGGTCTTCGGTCATATTTTTGATCAGTGATGGCTGGTATCCACTTCGCCATCCGGAGCTAGGGTTATCTTGATATTCCGGAACTTGAACGTGAACGGCTCAAACGTCTTGGCATCCGTCTTGCCGGCGACGGATTCGGCGAAAAGTTGCAACCCGAAAGCGTTGAACCCGGCGTCGATCAGTTGCTGTATACTTACTTCGGGGATAAGTTGTTTTTCCATATCTAACTCTTTTCTCCAAGCCAAGTCGTTGGCGGGCCACCCTGGCGCGCTTGTTCTATTTTTTCAACGAATGATTTCGTCACCAAGCATTCCTTCGCGGTTTCATCGAGCAGAGCATGGCACTTGTCTGCGAATTGCGCGCATTTGTGCCATTCCGCAAGAGCGTAATCGCGTTCGTTCTGAAGAGCAGCTGCTTCCTTTGCAACGGTAGCCACTTGTCCTTCCAGTTCCAGGATGCGATTGGCGGGGATCAAAACATTCTTGTTCATGGCAATCGTCACGCCCGGTATCAAACTGACCTGTACGCGGCCCGTTTCAGCATCGATGCTACTGATCGACGAACTGACCAATACCTTGTCTCCGGCCTGGAAACTATAATCGCTCACATCGTCCTCCCTAGTGCTTGCTTTTGATAAGGCATTGCTATAGTCTCCTTCGGTCCGCAAGGACAGTGGGCCCGGATCGGGCCTTCAGGCGTTAACGTAGAGGTTTCAAACTCATGCGTAGCCTGAGAAGCTTCTCCCGCCGGGAGAGGAGTGGTCACCTCACCAAAACCTTGTCCCGGCCTGAAGATTATAATCGCCCATCGGCACTGCCTCCTATGTGAACAAACTTTGAGAAGCCTGCACTTGACCGCGGCCAATCGCATGCACTAAGCGTTTGGCACCCAGGCGGCTTAGATAAGCATCCCTGCTGGACCTGGCAAATCCCGTGGCTTCGTCCAATTTCTCCCTGTCTACGGGCTCCCCGCCTGCAGCAATCAGCAATTGGAGGATTTTCTTCTCGCCCTCGGGAAGTTCCGACATCCAGTATCGCTGCAATTCCTCGCCAGTGGCAGGTTGAGGCGTATAGTCGCTGCCCAGGGCTGCAATGCCGGCTTCGGTCGCAAGGATCCGATCGCCGCGCAGTTCGATCAGGCCTTTAGGCTTGAGCCTGGCAATATAAGCGTCCCTGGTCGATCGCTTATATGAAGTTAGGACGGTGAGTTGGTTCCGTTCGACGCCTTCCTGATAGCGAGCAATGGCAATCAGGATTTCTTTCTCGCCTTGCGGGAGGTCGCCGTTCCATGTGGAACGCTCGCCAGCGCCCGGAGCTGCTCGCGCGCGGTTAAGTTGCGCTGGATGCGGTTGAGTTTCCGTTCGATGCGCGACAGGATTTTCGTCATGGCGTAATACTGGTAAGGTTCCATGGGCAATCACCTTTGTTTTCAATGCCTTGAAGTCAGGATGCAGAACTGGATAGTTGGGGATCGGGCCATACTCTTTGAGGTAGTCACCTGCCTTATTGGCGAAATCCAACGACATGCTGCCAAACTTGTTGATCAATTCCATCGAGTCAACCAGCCGGCGACGCACATCCTGGGCGAATTTGCGCCATGGATCGAGTTCTGCCTGAAGTATATGGCGAATCTCCGCAGCGGAAGCTTTGATGGGTTTGTGGGCGGTGACAACTTTTGTTGTCATGGCCGGTTGGGCTCGCAACTGTTGCTTCAATTCGCGGATTTCTTTACGTAGATCGGCTTCACTCCTGGCTCGCTCCTCGGCTACTTTCGGAAGATCGGCTAGTTTCGGCAGCATCTTCTTAACTTCTTCTGGCGTTGGCGGTGCCTTGGCGGCGGCCTTGCCAGTTGTTTCAGTTCCATGGGAAGTCTGGATTGGACCAACCTTGACGAGAACCTTGTCCATCGAAATAGCACGGCCCTGAAAGAAGAAATTCCCAGGGTCAAGCGTACGTAAAGCGTCAGAAAATTCCGTCACCGCCGCCTTCCCGCTAATGCCCATCTCGTAGGCCGCACGGTCCCTATCGGATTGCTGCGCTGTTGGACCAGCTGCCTGGTTGTACATTTCGGCTGTGGCATTCTTGCTGAGTTTGGCTAGGCGTTGTGTGGCGAAGATGCTTCCAAAACCTCGTTTACGGGCAACGCCATTGAAGTCGGTCACGGCGCCGTAGGCGATCGATTCACCTTGCCCTTTCTCAGGAGCGAAGGAATGGGCCTCGTCCAACCAAACTGTTGTGGGTCCCCAAAGTCGCTTCGGAGCATTGATCAGTGCAAGATAAAAATTCCTTACCCATTCATGACGTGCCTCATGGCTCAGTTCGAATAGATCGCACACGGCCGACGCGCGCATCTCGAGGAGTCGCTCAGCTACGATTTTGGCTGACCTTGGATCGGCTGGCGTTTCGCCATTTTGTCCTACGAGCACGAACCCAAATTTTTCGCGCAGGGTTTGAAATTCGCCTTCGCGATCGATGATCAAAATTGGCGTTTTCCCGAACAATTGCTCAACCATGCGACGAATCAAAAACGATTTTCCGCCTCCCGTGCTCGCCCAAATTAGAAGATGGGTCCGGAGCAGTGCCTTTACATCCAAGGAAACGTTCTTGCCCTCGGATTTTCCAATTACAATATGCACCGCTCCAGACCTCCGTGCCGGCAAAACCGCGCCTCGTCTTATCACGACGCATCGCGACTCGCCAGTCCTTTACTTCCGTGCCACGCCAACAACATCATCGAAAACCATTATCAGAACAAATTGTCTTGTGCTCTTTGCAAGCTAATCCAAACCGGATCGCCGTGATGGTCGACGGCAAATCGCGCAATCTGTTCCACTTGGTCAACTACCGCGCGGAAAGAAAACCGAATGACTTTTTGCAACTTTCCCGAGCCTTTCTCTTCAATGCTAGCAAGAACCGGATGCTCGATCATTGCTGCCACAAGCACCAGATCGTTCTCCGGATCATCGGGCACAAGCCCGACAGCAATCGTCTGTTGCGCGACGCTCTCGACTTCCGTGCGCTTTACATTGCCTTTGCGCATGTGCTTCCATTCGGCCAGGACTTCAGCCGGGAGATGCCCGTTCTCTTCGTGTTCCTTGGTTAGCGGAAATGCGAATTCAAATCCAACGAAACGATCCCCGGATTCTTCTTTCTCAAAATGTGGCCGCACGAATTGGGCAAGCATCTTGCCGTTGCGAATAGCCTTGGGCTCGGCCGGCTGTGGCGGACCTTCTAATCCGAGCGCTGGCTGTTCAGGCTCAGACCCAACTTCAAACTCTGCAGGCCCAACTTCAAACTCTGCACCGACTTGTTCTTCGGCAGGAGAACCCGGGACAGTAGTCGGTTGCGAGAAATCATCGACAGGATTCAGCGGCGACATGTCTTTGCCACGTACGGCCATATAATCCTCTTAATGCGTCACTCCCGGCGTTTGCACCATTTCTAGCCCCAGCGGTTGGAATACTCCAAGGAATTTCCGGCAATCATTGTTGCCACAACTTACGACCATGATTTTAAACGGCCCGAGGTCCGTCAGCGAACCGCAAATTTTCCCGTCCGTGCCGCAGTAGGGGCAAATTGGCTTGCGAATCGTTTGTTGCATGGCCGGTTGTGCCGGCACTTCTTCCGGTTGCTGAATCTCCGGTGTCGGGAATTCCACAATTGGAGCCATGGACTTGTGAAAGTCGTTAGCGCATTCCCGTGGCTCTTCCTGGTCATGCAGAATTTTAGGCAATCCGCGAAAGCCAAAGCATTCAGGGCATTTTTCTTCGGTCATTTGCTCATGCTCTTTTCCTGACAGTCTCAACTTCTTCCTGGAATACTTCGATTCCGCCGATGATGCCAGCGGCGTCGGGACCTAGCTTCGTTACGATGGCCTGAGCCTTTGATTCATCCAGGATCAAGAATTCTCTCTTGTGGAGGGCTGGATTCATGACCCGGTATCTATAAACCTTGCGGATAGAATGGCCTTGCTCTTTTGGGATGGTGCTCGGAACGATCACGGGCGGCGGTGGCGCAATTGCCGCTCGTTCTATGATCGTGTTGGCGGCTTCGGTTTCGCCGATTTCTTCCATCCTTGCGGCTTCCTGCAAAGCTTGCTGCTCCGCTTCGGCCTTGGCCGCTTTGCGGTCGGCTTCTTCCTTCTCTAGTCTCTCGCGTTCTTTTTCGGCACGGAAGTCTAACCGGCTCCGCTTTATCAGGTTTTCGGCCTGTTGTAATGGCATCAGCAATGTCGCCCGCAACGAGGTGATGAATTTATGGACGCTGTTGGCCTGCTTTGCGGGCTCTTCGAAAAACTCGGTAATCTTTTTCTGCCGCGCGACAATGACGTCCAGTAAACTTCCACTCGCCAGATAATCGTCGTTGTTCGCCAGTACTTCGAAATCCTTGGCCTGGGCTACGAGTTTCGGAATGCTGGCCTGTATTTCTTGAACTTTTTTGCTATCAAAGACAACAACAGGCATCTGGTCGGCCATTATCACTCCTCTATTTTCCGCAATGGGCTGCTGTGATTTAATTTCCAGGTCGTTATATGGAGCGTCGAAATGAAAATCTCAGCGTCCTGGAAGTCCGTGAAGTCATGCTTTCGATACCGTCCATCAGGGAACAATTGAACAGCGATGCGGCGCCGGCGCGCAAATAAAGCTCTTGCTGAAGTATGCTTTCCGTCCGGCACGCCAAGCGCATAGCCGGCGAGCTGGATCGCCCAGAAGGGTTCGACGTTCGCGCTATTCTTGATTTCAATGATAGCTTCTTGCCCACGCATCAATCCTTCGCGATCAATTTTTAGCCCATACGTCATGCCATTGATCGTGGCAATGTATGGTTCTTCAATCAAACGTGGGACAAACCCGGTATCGCTGCGGAAATTGGCCCAGGCCTCGATACGGCCTTTGGTATCCTGATCGGCAGGATTATCTTCTTTGAAAGACTTCCAGTCGAGCGTTCCTTCATCGTAGTAGTGGCTTCCAAGATGAACGAGCGTCCCAATTGTGGACTTGCGCTCAAGGATTTCTTTACGCACCATCTCGTAACTAATAAGCCCTGCGTGGTCCAAAGCCCGAGTGCAGCTTGGAACGATCCGGCCATCCATGGTGTAGGCATGGGTGGCCTCATCAAAATTGCAACCCCGCGCCAGCACCTATTCCCTCGCTTGCGTGATGCTGTCCAACGCGCTGGCAAGCTGTGATTTCCGCATGTCCTTCAGCGCTTCAACTTTGTAAGTTTCCTTGATGAACTTGACGACTTCGTTTTTCTTCCAGTTGGCACCAAAGGCTTTATTCCAGAAGTCTTGTATCTCCGCGGGCGTTACATAGGGGTCTTGGTCGCCTTCGGCGAACATGGAACCTGCCGGTGCAGCATTCGTTGTAGCGGAAGTAGCAGCAGCCGTTTCCGCTTCTTTGCTGGCAGGCTTCGGTTCTTCTTTGGCCTTTTCGCTTGCTGACTCTTCAGTTGCAGCGGTGATGACGGTCTTTTCCGCAGGCGTTTCAGATACTCGGCGCGGGATGGAAGGCTCCAAGATTTGATCTATCGGGATATCGAGGTCGCGCTCGGCGTCGCGATTGACGATTTCGACCAGCCCTTCGAGATTGCGGTTCTTGAGCGGCAAGCGCTTGGCAATTACTCTGATCGGAGTGATCCGGAAACCTTCCTCAAAAAAGGCCACCCATTTCATGCTGTTGGGTTGCTTTGAATGGTTCCGATGCCGTTCGATCTGTTCGGTCGTAAGATATTCCCAATCGACCGTGCCATCGGTAAATTCGATAAAGGAGTAGGCGCCGATAATCGTTTTTCTCGATCGTTCGCCGTCGCCTGGCGCGTGAAATAGATTCCGTTTAGGGGCGAATTGGCGTTCGAATTTGTCGCATGCATACACGCACTCGGCATAGAAAGTTTTCACTTCCCCGGTCTCGTAAGCTTTCTGGATAAAGAAACGGTAGGACGGCTGGAACTGCGCTTGGCCGCCGTAGTTGATCAGCCAGCCGAGCTGCAATGAAGGACTGAGGCTGCAGCCGACTTCGGCCGCATCATAAGCGGCCAGCAAGACGCTGTTCGGATCGCAATCGGCTAAACTTTGCCCCTCTTTTGAATTCGCTTTGCTTTTCTGGATCGCCGTTAGGATGCCGAGAAAGAAACGGTCCCGGTCAATGCCTTGCGGCAGCCGTGCAATCAGATTCGGCTTAGCCTGGTGAATCATTGCTACGACAGGGTTATCTGTTTTTTTAGGTTCCGCTGTTTTCTTGGTTGCTTGTTCGGCCATGATGACCATCGCCTTTCCACTTTACAGATTTGCATCGTGGACACTGAATTGGATTTTTGGTTCTTGGGACCCAACGCGCGCCACATTTTGAACAAACCAAACGTTTCATGGTTCGCGAATAATAATAATAATATATTGCGGATGTCAAGCCTTGCTTGGGAGATTTCCACAGATCAGGCAATCTCAGCGGCATCCCATACGGCCTGGGTGCCAGAGCCGTTGACATTGGCGTCTTGATAGAGCTGGATAACTTCCGGACCAGGGACGGGACCCCATTTCCCCGTTAGCTCTAGGTGAGGTTCGTCGCCCCAGGAGGTTCCGCTTCGCATTCCGAGGGCTTCTCCAACCGTAATGATGCGGGCCCAGGCGGGATCCGTTTCGTCCCAAATTGGCAAGCCATTTCGGAATGGTGCAACGTCTGTTGCCATTCCGTAGCAATGCCACGATTGTCCGCTATTGGCTTTTGTGACGCGCCGGTTCTGATGTTCAGGAATAATTTGCATCCCGCAATTGAGCCGGCAGGCATTCACATCGTCTACCGGAGCCCGGCCTTGTAGCCACAGAGCATGTTGCTGGGCCCAGCTCCGGAATCCCTGCGTCACGCGGATTTCGATTCCTTCCTGGAGGAGCGTTTCTGCAAGTGTGCGGATTTTTTGCGCGAGCTTTGGATGAAGATCGAGCAACCGGGCCTCAGAATTTTTGTCCATCATGTTTCACGCAATCCCACCTGGTGAAGTCCGGTGGTGGCAATCACTTTCTCGAGAATATCGTAGGTCGTGTCGGTATCCAAGACACCGCAATCAGTGAGGATGCTAGCGACCTGCGTTCCCACCACGGTCCTGGAGTTGATAGCCGGCAGAATGATGACGTTTGGAATCGCCTGCAATGCAGTAATGTCATGTGGCTGGAGGTCGGCTGCACCAATAAAAGCCAGATCATCGGCTAAATGAACGGAATGCCATTCTCCAGGGATACTGGAGATATTGGCCATCGGGATGATCAGCCATCGCTTCATAGAATATTATGGCCGCCGCCACCGCCACTACCGCCGCCGCCGCCGCCGCCGCTGCCACCACCACTACCGCCTGCCGCCGGCGTAGCAATCCCACCAGCTACGGGCCCTGTAGTCATACCTACATTACCATCAGCAATTTGTATGGTCGAAGCAGCCAAACTAATAGCGGTATTAGCGCCGAGAGCAAATTCTACCGCTCCGCTATTCGTATTGTAGTAAGGATAAAAATAATAGGTAGTCGACGCTGTCAAATCAAGTGCCCGCACAGCTCTCTGGCCATTCGCATCGTCGGAATATTGGCTGCCGGACATAGCGAACCCTGCTGTTGGTTCCGTGAACGTAGTGCCGAAAGCGATCATGCCGTTGGTGCCAACTGTGTTTGGGTATTCGCCGTTAGCTGCCGTGCCGACCAGCGGGATCCAACCATCATAGCCAGCAAGGGCCGTAGGTGACGTCACTGTCAAAAGGTTGTTGGCGCTGACCGCGAAAGAGCTCTCAGCGGAAATGCCGCAGATCATAGCGTTGCGCATATAGCCGATGCGCACATACCGTGTTCGCGAAGCCAAGGATCCGCCAGCAACTTGTCCAAGCGTGGGAGTGCCCGGAACAGGCAACGATGAACTGGCAGGAACGACGATCAAGCTACCATCGCTTCTGGTGATATTGAAGGTACTCCAGCTAAATGTAATCAAGGCGGAAGCAGCTGCGTTGGTTTTGGCAGTATAGGACAAAACGTTCGCCGGCGCCGTTCCAACGACCGGTATTTTGATTCCCATTGGTGAGAAAGTGTAACTCGATACGGCGTCGAGTGATTGCTCCTGATTGCCGAGCAAATTGAAGGAAGTGAACTTGAAATAGAGTGTTTGGGCAACAAATAACGGATCAAGCGCAAACTTGAAAACATTCGCGTCAATCCGTAAGAATGGCGCATTGATGGCGTGGGGAGCAATCGGCGTTCCTAAAACGCCACGGCGTAGCCGGGTTCCGAGCGTATATAGGCTCGATCCCACGAGTGTAGCCGTCTGATAGGAAATCAATTCTGAATCGATCAGGCAGAGGGTAACGAGGTTATCCGCATCCGCGGCCGTGCCCGAGGCCAATGTGGCATTGCTCTGACTCAAATTCACTGTTACGGAATTCGTGGTATCGGGGTCGGCGCCAAATGGAAGCGTAGTTGTGGCCAGGCCCATGCGCGCAGGAGAGTTGAGTGCTTGATTGCCATAGATATCCTGCACTTGGAGGAAGTTCGTATTATCCCGGCTAACCCACACATGGCAGCCACCCCAATTGGTATTCAGTCCTGCCGCGCCAATCCAAATCTGATAACCAAGTCCTTGCGTTACTCGATGATTGGCCTCGAAAATAATCGGTGTCTGGATAGTCCCGGGATCCTGCTGGCCAAGCTCCAAAATATACGGCGCGTTGACGCCTTTCGGATTGTAAGCGGGCTGCGCAGTGCCCCAGATGAAATCCTCTGCGGTAATGCTCAAACCTTCTTGTGGATCATCTTCGATTTTTGTGATTCGAACAGGAGTTCCTGAGAGTCCAAGGACAACATCGTTGATCGTAACGACATCCATCGGCTCCAAATACGAAAATGTGTCAGGAAGTTTGAAAGTGTATTCGTTCCGGATATAAGACTTGCGCTGCACGCGCATCGAAGCCGCGTATTGCGCGGCCACAAGCGTAGTGACGAAATCATATTGCTGCGGATCCTCGATGCGCAAACCGTACCGCCCGATCGATGCTTCATCTTGTTCGTAGACAACTTCCGGGTTGTAATCGTTTATGCGCGCCTGATAGGTGACTTGCACGCGGTTGTAGGCATCCTGCCAGGCAGATCGCGTAATTTTTACGGGATCCTCGGCCTTGTCTTTCGGAAGAATGTAATTGTCATCGGTAATATTCACAATCGGCGTCGTCGATGGCGAATAGGTGACACCATTTCCAACTGCCGTAGTATCGCTATAAGCAACGAATTTGAGCAATCCTTCGCTCCAAAATGCACCGACCATGCCAGCTTCGAGCCAAGGACCAATGATGTGGGCGCAAGGCGTTTGATTCTCGATGATCGGCGAAATGAAAAAAGAATTCGCTGTCCAGCAATTGCGCGTAAGAGACGCACGATCAAGACCGCTTATGCCATTGATCGGAAAACCGATGCCGAAGGCTGGATCGGTCAGCAAGGCAAGAATGCAATCGGCGGGATTCGCATCGAGAATGCCGGCGCCAAACTGATAATTGCCGGCAACTTCGTACGAATAATTGGGCAATTCCGGAGTGAAACCTAAATAGAGGCCCGAAGAAAAAATGTAGGCCAGTTGCGAATAACCGAGAGCCTTTGAGGGGTGCTTCCCGGTCATGTAGGAAAGCGGAGACTGACCAAGCAAACCGCTGACAAGCATGAGATTCAATGTTGTTGGGGCATTCGTGCTTGTATTGGTATCTTTATATTGATAGTGAATGACGATGCCTAGTCCGGTATCGGCGGAGTTGAAAGTATAGGTTCCTCCGGATTCCGAATAGTGCCCTGCGGCCGGCGAGCTGCCTACCCTGATCAATGCTGTCCCGCTTGGATAGAAGCTCACGCCGATATCCGCAACGAAATTCGTCGAATTGTCTACCGTAACCGTATAAGGGCCGGAGAATGGCACGACCGTGATTTCCTGGGTGATGATCTGGTAGCGGTAATAAGAATAATTTACGGTAGTAATTTTTCCGGCGTCGGCAGCGGCAAAACTGTAAACGCCAGTTGTTGGATTCACGCTGTACTGTCCGGCGCCAGGCGATGATGGGACTTGAACCATCGGTATGTTATGTGTTCCGGTGAGCGTTACCGGCCCAGGAGACCCGTAATCCGTAAAAGGACCTACGGAATAACTTGTCGCAACATAAACGCCCTGATCGTTGCCGAAAATAGCAGCATTTGCCGGCGTGAATGTGCCGCCGCCACCCGGGATTGTATGATTCTCAGAAGAGTTGAGAAGCACGAAACGGCCAGTAGAATCCCAAAGGTTCAAAAGCGCGTTGATAGGGCCTTGAGCGAGGAGAGCGATAATCGAAGCGGTATAGACATATTGTGTGCCGCCTTTGCCAAGTCCTTTGCCGCCTTGCTGTTTGGCCTTGTTGACCGTGAAATCGTTGTAATCGATCAAGCGCGCAGCAATACGGTTCTGGCCGAAAAGAATGGGGATGGTGATGCCAAGAATCGAGTTGTTAGTCCGAACGGCATTGTACTTTTGCGTACGGTTTCCGCCTCCACCGCCCAGTAAACCCATTACTTGTTCTCCGTGAACACGGAAAAGAAACGATGCTCGCGCTGCCGCACGAAACCTTCATTTGCCGATGAATAGATCACGCCATGAGGACGAATCGGATGAATGATTTTATCCGGCCAGGATTCGATGATGCCACCATGGGTGTAGGAGTGAGCAATTTTGTAAAGAACTATGTCGCCTGGTTTGACCTGGGCTTCTGAAATTTCATGCGCGTACTGACGAATGATTTGTTCATAGGTATTGTCCCAGGTTCCATCTGCTTTCTTGTGCAGATAGATTTGCGGTGAATAGGGAGGTATTTCAACGTGCTCGACTACGCCGGCTTCAGTAGCAACTGCAGATAGGAAGTAGGCACAATCGACCCCGAAACCCTTGCAAGATTGCGAATCAATGAAGGGTGTGTTGAGCCAGGATCGTGCAATGGCTATGATTTGAGCGCGATGGTCGGATTCAGTCATGAATTGAGCGCCTTCTGCCGTGCGGCTTCTCGATGAGCGAGAAACAATTTGCGTTTCTTCCCTTTCAGATTGCTCCAAAACATTTTGGCGCGCTGGGCCATAAGTTTAGGATTTCCGTTCGGATTTCTCTTGCCAATTTCAGATAGACGCGCACGTTGCTCTGGAGTGAATGGGATTCCGAGGCGTCGCTTATTGCCGATTAGATTTTTGCTGCTGATTTCACTCAAAATAAGTTTTGTTTTTTCGTGATGTCTATAACCGGCGAAGGCGCTCTTTTGACCTTTACGAAATTGCCCAGCATTCTTTGCAACAATACGCTCTGCGTAGATACCAAGGCGCCAGTTTCTCTTGAGTTTCCGCAGGAAACTGGGCGGTTTAGGCCGTCCTTTATTCGCAAGTGAAATTTTGCGACGGCTAGATTCAGGAAGAAAATCGCGGCCATGACCACCGGGAGATATGTTTTTCAATTGCGGATGAAGTTTTCTAATCCATTTTCGCTCAGCAATCCACCATGCAAACGTTGTACCTGATTCGAGAATACAAAATTCTGGCCAATAGCCAAGTGCTTGTCGATGTTCTTTCATTCGACGATAAATATTCCTGGTCTTTCCGACATAAAATACAATACTGTTTTCCATTAATCCATATATAAACCATCTTGTGTATTTACTCATTAGATAGCAACCTCGGGATTCGGAACGAACGGGGTAGCCCCTATGTGGATTAAGTTACTGAATTTTCCATTACAGGTTGCTTCGGTTTTGTCGCACCCCGCGAATACTGTCAGCGTATCGCCAAGCGCCAATGGTAGAGGCACAGCGGCAGCCAATAGAAGGTTTGTAGTACTTGTCTGCTGCTTGACGGTGAAACTCAATCCGGCATTCTGGCCGGTCAAGAACGTGATGTAGCCCTGGGTGAAATATGGTGGCGATTGTCCAAGTGTTGCAGTGGTATTGATGCTTTGCCGAGTGCTCCCGGAGGCAACGGTCATAGTAGCCGACTTGAAATTTGTCGCGACCATGGTGCAATTAGCATCGTAGAGCGTATGCCGGCAGCTTGCTTGGATGATGTTGCGGGGCAATTTTTGATTGAGCAGGTAGAGCGCGTCAGCAACTTCGAATTCGAGTCTGCTTCTGCTGATCGAGCCGTTCGGCTTGATATAGCCGATAAATTTTGTTTCGATGCCCCATGAAGTGATATAGGGATTCGGCATCTGCCCGATGGGCCAATAGGCAGTAAAGACCTGCACGAGGGCGGCATCGAATAAACCTAGTTGCGCTGCTCCCATCATAGTGACACTCGTATTCGGATATACCAGTTCCCCGGGCGCGAGCACGCTTAGCGTCATATCATTGGCCTTCAAATCGAAGGATGTTTCCGACGTGATTTTCCCGCGTTCCCAAGTGCCAAACTTCGAACTGGAATAGGTGACACCCTGATAGCTGATGTCAAATTGTGAGGAAGTCGCATTGATCGATGGCGGGCGCGGACCGTAAGGACCGATGGGAACTGATTGCGTTGCGACATAGGGACCGATTACTGAAGACCATTCCAATTGCGCGCCCCACGCATCTACTTCGCCCGTTGTCCAAGTTCCGCCACCACCAATTTGAAATACACCGTTTGTCCCGGCCAAACTTCTGCTGACTGAAAATCGCTGCCATGACGTCGTCAAGGCCGCAGAAATAGTTGAATTACTGATGCCATCGCTGATGTATATATTTATAGACTTAGAGCCGGATGGAACTTTTAACCAAATCGAAAAGGTATAGGTCTGGCCAATTATAAGATTCACATTCTGGTACGCATAGGCATCTGTCGCGCCACCTGTGGGGACTAATGCACTAGCAGTTAAAGTTCCGTTCGGAGCTGAAATCGTTGCAGATACCGGCCGAGTGATTTGGTTGTAATTCCAGGCCGCATTATTGAAAGATTGCGACCACAATAAAAGATTCTGCGGGATCGGCGTAATGGAAAACAGGTCCGCGCGATTGTAGCTCCTTGTGGTTTTCAGGAAAGCCAAAAGGCCCGTGGAAAAATTTTTCAAATGATCAAACTCCTGAATTTCAACGCCTTGAGTTCCCACAATTGAAAGAGAAACTCAGATAAGTCGGTCCATTCATCTTCCAAAAAGCGGCAGCGATAGTAGTAATTGAAATCGGCGGATATGGATAACGAGGATGCCGGCGCGATATTGAAACTCGCCAATCCTAGTGGTTGCACGGGAGCATTATTGGTAGAAACGACATAAGATGTTGCCGATGACCAACGTTCGAGTTGCGCGCCCCACGCATAAATTGTCGTTGCAGGCTGGCCTGAATTGAGGACAATGGCTCCGTATATGGGGGAAGGAATGCCTTGCCCTCCTGGGCCAAAGGGAAATGTCTTAGTGAGCGAGAATCTCTGCCACGCGGTAGTAATCGAAGGAATTAAATTGCTTTCCTGTAATGGTCCTGGACCGTGCCCTAGTGCCATATAAATCGGCCCGTTAACCGGGGCTGCTGCTTTCAGCCAAACGCTGAAAGTTACCGTCAATCCAGGCGAGGAATAGATCGAAGCATTCTGCTTTAGGTTCGCGAAAGCAGTGGCCGGAAATGCGAGAGTATCGGCGGTCATAGTACCATCTGGCGCTGTCTGATTATTAGGTGTGACTACGACACTGAGGCTGTTGACCCAATAGGCTGATTGCGAAAAGTCCTGCGAATAGTTCAATAAGTTCTCGAGGCCGCAATACCATTGATTCCCGCTAGGCTGTGGGCCAGCCGGCACAGCAACACTGTTAATGTAGAGCGCCGTTGGAAAAACGGTTTGCATCATCTCGAATCCACCGAATCCAAGAGTGCGACAAAATTGAAATTGTGTCGTGACACCATCGCCATATCCGAGTAACTCGCCCGTCAGAAGATTGTCGTAAGGATCGAGAAACAGCCAATCATCGCTGGCTCCCTTCACGGTATTATAGAATCCCAGTAAACTTTTGATTGCCGAATTGGCCGTTTGCAAATCACCGTAAATATAAGTCAGATCAATCTCGAAATTCCAAACGGGATTGGGCGTCAAGGAAATCCGGACTTCGCCGCGGCGACTGGCGGGAGTTTGCACGATCGTTGAATAGCTCGGCGTCTTTTTAACCGGCCAACCCCAGCTGAGATTACGAGGCTGACGGAGATTTGGAAGAAGAAGATTTGACACTTTATACTTGCCCCTATGATCGCATCATACCGAATAGGAACCTTGGCGAAGTGCGCGTTTTACGGCATTAGTTATATCGCCTTGACCAATCGTCCCTCCATGATGTATTTCGAGATGAATATTATTGTTCACTGTCCGACCGGCGGCTCCGCCTGGTCCGCCCGGGCCACCTGGCCCACCAACTCCGCCAGCAGCACTGGCACTTTGTAGCACAAAACTTGCGATATGTGCCGGCAAGACCATTTCTCCTTCATGCAAACCAGCTTTCACAAGGCCGCCTTTTTCAAAAGCAGTAATTCCCTGCAGTGCGGCTTCGACCTCAGCGGCCGCAGCAATTGCTGCTTCTGGGCCGAACCAGGCCGCTGCAATCGCAGCCGTGGCAGCTGCATCACCGATCGCTGCCTGCCGGTCCACTTCTTTTAAGCCAATACTTGCCGTTGCTGTTGCCGCGGCCGATGCCCCGAATGCTCTTTCTATTGCTATCATGATCAGTTTTTTGGCAATCCATTCCTCGGCCATCTTGAGAACGGAAGTTATGAAACTGTTCGCGATGCCGGTCCACAGACTTTGCATGACATGCGCAAAACTTGCACCGCCTGCAGCCATTCTAAGAAAAGCGGAATTGAAACTCTCGAAACCGGCGTGCGCGGCGTTTTCCGTTGCGATCTTGATGTTGGTCATGCTGATGCCCAAGTCGCGCTGCTGAGCGGCAATCTGTTTCAGCGTTGAACCCCAGCGATCGGCGGAAGCGGTGGCGTTGTCCATCAGATGTTGCAACTGCTGCATCTGCCTTTCGAGATCCCTGAACTGCCTGACACCCTCTTCGGAGTTCTGATTTACCTCGAGCATTACATTCTTGACGATATCGAGTTCAGCTTCATAACTGGCCGCAGCAGCTTTCGCTTCTTGCATGGCCTCGGCAGCGACAATCGTCTGTTGCCTAAGCGATTCCTGCTCAAAAACGGCAGTGATCGGTCCTTTGCTGATTCCGGCAGCGCTGATGCCTTCCTGGGCCTTAATATCGCGGATGCGGTTCTCCGAAGCGTGCTCGGAAACGCGCAAGGCTTCTTCTTCCCCGCGGATGCGCACTTCTGCGGCGCGCTGCCATGCCTCTTCGGCTTGCCTGGCGGCTTTTATTCCCTCTGCCTCATTTCTTTTTATATCGATATCGAGACGGCGTTGCGCTTCGTCTTCAAGCTTCATTCGTTTGGTGATGGCTTCAAGATCGGCCTTGGCAAGCTTTTCGCTGTTCTTGATATTTTCCTGATAAAGTTTGTCGTCCTGCTCGGCAAACCTTCTGGCTTCGGCTGCTTTCTGTTCAGCGGCTAATTTTATCTCATCTGCATTGGATTTCTCTGTTCTCGCCATGTTGTCAAGTTGATTTTGAACGCCTTGAAGAGCCGATTTGTAAGTATTTAGAGCATCCGGATCGGGCGCTCTGCCGATTACGCCTGTCAACCCCAAGTCTCCGGCACCAGTGTCCGGCGCTACCTGCTGGCTCAACTCTTCGGCCAAAGCTTTCTGCAAGATAATTTGTTCTTTGAGCAGAACACTTTTTTCAGCCTGTTGATCGTTGGCCATCCGCGCAAGCTGTAATTCGCGTTCGAGCGGCTCGATCAATTTGCCCACTGCCGCAATATTGGCAGTACCCAGAAACATGGCAGAACCCAGCCCCGGGCCGGCTTTCAATAACGTAACGGTTTTCTGAATAGCGTCTTCAAGCGACTTGGCAAGTTCATCAGCCCTGAGTTTGTTCTCGGCCAAAGCCAGGCCCAGGAAGTTCTCGGGCTTGTGTTCCAGCTTGGCGATTTGATTTTCAATGCGGATATTGACGATATCGAGTTGGTCGCCCTGCATCGCGAGTGAAAGCGTCTGGTCGTCGATCTTATGAACTGTCTTTTCGCCCAAGTGAACCCATTTTTCGTAGGCTTCAACTGCGCGTTCGATCATCTCCACAAAAGCAACGACGGCAAACACTGTAAACGTGGAAGCTAAAATCGGCGCCAGGGTCGAACTCATCGCGCCCAAACGGCCGAAGGCAAAACCCAATTGGCCCATGCCGGTTTCGCTGGCCGCAATTCGTATCGCAGAATTTGCTAATTGGCGGGTGAATGCATCGACCTTTGTGGTTGTTGCGGCCATCTCGGTGCCGGTTGTAGCAGTGGCAACACCGAGTTCAACCATGATGGCGGCGGCTTGTTTTGCAGTACTTCCTAGGCCAACAAGCGCGCCTTTTACTGTTTCGACATCCATGCCGCTTCTTAAAAAGCGTGCGGCCATATCGGTAGCGGCGTTCCCTGTTTCCCGGAACTGCTCGCCCATCGTGGCGGTACTGCGGGCAACTTGCCTGGAAGCTTCGGCGAGCTTACCTACTTCTCCAACATTTACTTCGACTCCAATGCGTAATGGATTGTCAGGCATGTCGTCTTGCTTCCTTGAAACTTAGGGTATATAATGTTTGTGGCACGGGAAGGCGGGATGCGGACTGGTATGACGGGATCTGGCGGGGTTCGAACAGGGCACGGCAGGCACGGAGCAATTGGGATGGATATGGTTGGACAAGACGGGGAGCGAATTGGCTCGGCAGTGCAGGCACGGATTTGTTTGTAAGTTCCACCATATCTATTCCGGCTTCGGAATCAGCAAATGCTCGCCTTTTTTGAATCGCTCAACGGCTTGCTGAATATGCGGTGCCGCGCAATCCAAATGCCGCGCACCGGTCATGAATTCCGCGGCAATCCGGGAATCTTTTTCGGTCATTTCTGGAACCTGTTTTTCCGGCTGGTAATCGTGATCGCCCATTTCCTCGGCTCTTCGTGAACGCCAATTGCTCTGGCGCCGCCCTTCTGTTCCTTTGTATCCCGAAAACCATCGAAGCAATACATGGGTCGGCGGAAAGTTCGTCCAGTATTCCAATAGCTCCGCCACAAACGGAAAATCCATTGCGCCAACTTCATCCGGAGTAAGCCCGAGCTCTGTCACGATGCGGCATCGAATCAGGCCAAAGTCGATGTCGCCGGCGCTTCCCCCGAGGCAGCCGTCCGCGGAACGGTCAAGAGCCCGCTCATCTTCATGATTTCTTCATAAAGCTGATGGATCGTGACGATATCGAGTTCCGAAGTCAGTTTCTTGGCGTCCCAGCGCGCATTTCCATTGCCATTCGCCGTTCCTGCGCCTTTATTCAAGGCTTTGACGACGGAATCGAGTGTGCGTCGGCCCCATTCCTCGTCTGAAGGCTTCGGATCGCGCTGCAGCATTTCCCGGCCTTCTTTGATGTACTCCTCGGCTTCATCCCAGCTCAGTGGAGCAATTTTCAAAGAGAGGCTGTCAAGTTTGATTTCACGTACGCGCGGCATAATTCGCCTTCCATTTTGAATTGTTTTGGATTGCGGCCAGTGAGCGAATGCCCTTGAACGGCCGTGCTGCCTTGAACTACTGAAGTTTTAGTGGTGGGCACGCCAAATCAACGAGCCGCGCCCACCGAAGGGAGAAACAATGAGAAGGCTATTCCCATCATCTCTGCACGGAATCCTAATTTGGTCGACGAGCGATGTCAAGGAAGAATTGTGATTAACTAATCTTCGTAGGCTTCCATAATGTAGCCAGCCGAATTTGCAAACGCTTGCCCTTCAAGGTCGGAAATCAAGTAATCGACGCGCTTCAAAGGCATGGTAAGTTTCCCGCACTTGCAGGCGTAGAGATCGAGGTAGTTCGGAATGTTCGCAGTCAATTGCTGATAAGGCTGAGAGAGCAACATCTCGAATTGCGGGCCCCAGCCTTGAACGTGATTTTGTACGACTAGCACGCGGCCGGTCGAAATGCTGTAGCGATAGGAAACCAGGACAGCTTTGTTGTTGTCGGAGACGTTGAAACCATACACACCGGCGCTTACGTTGTATTGGCCAACGGTTGGAACTCCGGTAACTTTTACGAAGCCTTGCAGGTTCGAAGCATAGATCACGCCCATGTCTTGCGTGAACGTTGCGGAATTCGTGACCGTGTAAGTCGTCGCATTGAGTGTTTTTGCTTCTTGCACTAGTGGGACGCCGCCGCCTGGGCCGGTGCCGCTGGCATTGCTGCCAGCACTGATCGTGTCACCAAAATAAATATTGTTCCAAGTATCGATGTTGAAGCGTCCGTAGCCGGCCTTCCAGGTAATTTTTTTGTCGCTGATGGCCGTATCATCGGGGAATTGAAATTGCCCCCGCAATTCTTTGATGGTGGCATCGATCGTGACGTCTACGTCCTGAAGCGTTGCAAACCAGACAGGAGAGGCGGCAAAGGTGCCGCCCGAAAATGAACCTGGTAGAGCGAATAACTGTCCTGTACCAAATTGTACACGCAAGGTTAAGCACCTCCTGAGTTAATATTGCCACCAGGCTTCAAGCGTACATCTCGTCTGGCCGATGTAATATTTGGCGTTGGTCAAATCCTCAATGAAATAGACCGTATGCACACGAAAACGCTACCACGTAAATGCACCGAGTTCCACAGGAAGTTCTGGTTTTGGAGAGGGTTATTCCTTTTTCCGGGCTTGTCTAGCGAGGGCAGATAAATCATTGAATACCTTGCGAGCTACACGATCGGAACGCGTTACGGTAGCTTCGGCTTCTTTGATTGAACCAGGCGCGAGATCCTTCAGAAATTCTTTTCGTGTAGCGCCGCAGAAAACACGTTCAAAGGTGCCAACTTCTCCGGTTGTCAAGTCGCGGAAAATGGCTGTTTCTCCATTGTTAGAAGTGATTTCCAATCGCGCGATTTTCTTGTAGCTCATTCTTCTTTCCTTTCCACGCCTGCACTGTTAGAACACACCTTGCCCGTTCACGGCTGAACCTGCCACGCCTGCACTGCCAATGCTGACCAAACCTGACCACAACTTACCCGCCCAGGTCACGACTTGCCATGCCTGCGATCCCCAACCGTGCCAGAACACAACTTGCCGCGCCTGCACTTCCTTGCCAGAACGCTGCGTTACTCGCCACGACTTCCATGCCTGCCGCACCTAGCCGGAGCGGAACGTATCGCATCTTGCCGGATCGGACCGATGCCCGCCTGCAACGCCAGCGCCTAACGGACTCGACCATTGCTCGACAGTCCTCGCCTGCGAATCCGCTGCCTAACAGACCTTAACGCACCGGACTATTGCTAGACCTGCCT
>WNGI01000006.1_pt1 | contig 140387 bp, 145 predicted proteins | sample 5400621 | NCBI WGS metagenome assembly WNGI01 (sample SAMN13153374, study PRJNA577476) | soil metagenome | isolation source: 20 cm soil or saprolite under Garry oak tree replicate 1 | place: USA:California | collected 2016-06-15 | reverse complement strand
CGGACGGCAAGGTCATCGATCTCGGCAAGACGCTTGTGGCGCGCGGCTGGCTTCGGTGGTCGCCGGACGGCCGGCTCGCGTTCGTCCGCGGGGGAGATCGCCAGACCTGGCTCGGCAAGCAGCTCGTGATCCGCTCACCGAATGGGACAGTTCGCGTCATCACCGATGACGACCACGTCGGACTTGCGCCGGCGTGGGTCCCGGGACCGGGCGGAAAGCTCGGCCTCACGTGGGTCGAGGCACCCGTCGGGGACGGGAACGGCGGCGTGTACGTCGCCGGCACCGGCGCCGGCGCGCGCTACGGCGTCGTGTCGGACGACCTGCCGGGCCCGGGACGGCAGCTCCCATTCGCAGAAATCGTCGAGGGCCTCCGACCGTCAGGCGACGCAGCGCTCACGCTGGTGTTGGTGCGCCGCCCGAGCCCTCCGGGGCGGGATGAGTAATCGTCGAGGGCCTCCGACCGTCAGGCGACGCAGCGCTCACGCTGGTGTTGGTGCGCCGCCCGAGCCCTCCGGGGCGGGATGAGTACGGTGCGCTCGAGCTCTGGCTCACGAAGCCGCCGGCCGGCGGCACATCCACGCAGGTGCGGCTGATCGCTGGGCTTGGCGATCTCGCGTTCGGGTACTACGGCTTGCAGCCGAGTCTCTTCGCGCTCGTGGCCTGGTCGCTGGACCCGCGCTAAGCACCCCGAGCACGGGCGAACACGAGCAGGGCCGCAGCCGGCGCGATCCCGAGAACGGCGCTCACGATGGCGGCGATGAGGTAGACGTCGATCCTGAGCCGCTCGCCGATCACGGCGGTGAGATAGAGCGGAGCGAGAACGACCGTCGTGAGCACCTGTGCCGGCGCGCTCGTTGGGATGCCCCAGGGCGGAAAGATCTGCGGAAGGAATGACCAGACGAAAACGGAACATCCACTCCAGAGCAGCCCCATGCCAACACCGAGGATGAGCACGACGGCCACGGTCTCGCGCGGCATCTACTTGAGGTGCGGAAGGATCGTGGTGCCGAAATACGCGCTCTGCTCGAAACCCTCGAGTGCCTCACGTGTGGGCGTGGGGGCGGCGCTGTGCGGTTCGGGATTTGACCGCTCCGCGATCCGCCGTAGCACAGGTGCCGGATCGAGCTTCGCCTTGATGCCCGCGAGGTATACGTCGCCGAGACTCAGCAGCCAGTCGCGGTAGTCGAGGCGCTGGTCGTCGATCGACACCGCAGCGATCCCACGCTCGAGCCAGACGCTCCGTCCGCCGCTCTCGAGCATCCGCGCGGCGTTCCCGATGTACTCGCCGAGCAGGCGATGAGCTTCGTGCTGGTGCACCAGTCCCCGGATGATCGCGCACCGGGACGCATCGGAGCGCGCGTAGAGATCGCAGATCTCGTCGAGGAGCAGGAAGACTTGCTCGCGTGGGCCGGGCCCGACGCCGGCGGCCGCCGCCGCCGCGGTCGGCAGCCGCCCCATCAGCGTCGTGAGCTTTCCCTGCTTGGGACCGAACTTCGCCGCGAAGGCGCGCTCGCGCGCCGCGTGCCAATCGCGGATGGGCTTGTCGAAGGACGCGAGCCGTTGCTCGAGTGGACCGAGCTCGTCGGCGCTCACCGCGCGAGGCGCTCTGCCAGCTTTGCCATGAGCCGGCGGGCGACTTCGCTCTTCGCGAGGAGGGGCAGCTGCTCTACACCGTCGGCGCTGACGAACGCGACGCGGTCCTCATCCGAACCGAATCCCGAACGTGGATCGGTTACGTCGTTCGCGACCACCAGGTCGAGCTTCTTGTCGCGCAGCATCCGGCCGGCCTCGGCCGTGGCGTCGCCGGTCTCGGCCTTGAAGCCCACGACCACCGTACCGGGCTTTCGAGCCGCGACGATCGCTTTGAGCAGGTCAGGGTTCTCAATAAGCCGGAGCTTCATCTCGCCGCCGAGATCCTTCTTCTTGAGCTTCTGCATCACACGCTCGATCGGGCGGTAGTCGGCGACCGCCGCGGCCATGATCACGGCATCGGCACGCGGAAGCTGCGCGAGGATCGCATCCTTCATGTCATCCGCGCTCTCGACCTGAAACGTACGCACGCCGGCCGGCGGAGTGAGCGCGGTCGGACCTGTGACGAGCGTGACGTCGGCGCCGGCGTCGCGCGCGGCGGCCGCGATGGCGTAGCCCATCTTGCCGCTCGAACGATTCGAGACGAACCGTACGGGGTCGATCGCCTCGACGGTCGGACCGGCGGTCACGACGATCGAACGGCCGATCAGGGCCTGCGTCACGCCGAGCGCGTCGTCGATCGCGGCGGCGATGCGTTCGAGCGATGCGAGACGTCCCGCCCCGATGTCGCCCGACGCGAGCGGGCCCGTCTCGGGCTCGACGATGCGTACGCCGCGGGCGCGTAGGGTCGCGATGTTCGCCTGGGTGGCCGCGTTACGCCACATGTGCGTCTCCATCGCCGGCGCGACGATCACCGGCGCATCCGTCGCGAGCACGGTCGTCGCGACGAGGTCATCAGAAAAGCCATGCGCGAGGCGTGCGATCACGTGCGCGGTCGCGGGGGCCACGACGACGACGTCCGCTTCCCGCCCCATGGCGACATGTCCAGCGGCATGCTCGTCCTGCATCGCGAACATCTCGACCTCGACCGGCCGGTACGTCAGGGCTTGGAACGTCAGCGGCGTCACGAACTCGGCCGCGCTCCTGGTCATCACCACCTGGACGGTCGCGCCCGCCTGGGTCAGGCGGCGCGCGAGGTCGATCGTCTTGTACACAGCTATCGATCCGGTGACGGCGAGGACGACGAACCGCCCGCGAACACGCTGCATCACGCGTTGATCTCCCAGAGCAGGCGCAGACCCTCGAGCGTCAGATCGTCGTCGACCCGCTCGATGCCCTTCGCGAGCGGCGCGATCGTTCCCGCGAGACCGCCGGTCGCGACGACCCGCGGCGACGCCGGCTTGAGCTCGGCTTCGAGGCGCGCGAGCAGACCCTCGACGAGACCCACATAGCCGAAGACGATTCCGGAGCGCAGGCAATCAGCGGTGTTCTTCCCGATCGCGTTCGCCGGCGGCGTGAACGGGACGCGGAACAACCGTGCGGCACGGCTGAAGAGCGACTCGGCCGAGACCTCGAGCCCCGGCGCGAACGCGCCGCCGAGGAAGTCACCTTCGGCGCTCACGACGTCGAAGTTCGTGGTCGTCCCGAAGTCGACGACGATCGCCGGGCCGCCGTAGCGTCGGTGTGCGGCCACCGTGTTCGCGATGCGATCCGCGCCGACTTCAGAGGGGTTGTCGACGCGCAATCGGACGCCCGTCTTGATGCCCGGGCCGATGACCAGCGCCGGTCGATCGAGGTACCGCTCGGCCAGCAGGGTGAAGGCTGCGGTGAGCGGTGGTACGACTGAACCGAGCACAAGCGCTTCCACGTCGTCCAGCGAGAGATCCTCTCGCCCGAGGAGTGCGTCGATCATCACGGCGAGCTCGTCCTCGGTCTGATCACTCCGGGTCGCGGTGCGCCACGTCGCGAGGAGCTTGGCGCCGTCGTAAGCGCCGAGGACGATATTGGTATTGCCGACGTCGGCGGCGAGCAGCGTGGACACCTAGTCGTTCGCTTCCGTCGCTCCGGTGCGCATGCCCCGCTTCCCCATCTCGGCTTTGAGTCGCTTAGCGACATTCGCCGGCACGTACTTGTCGATCGGGGCCCCAAACGCCGCGAGCTCTTTCACGCGCGACGCCGACACGAAGAGGTATTCGGGCGCGGTCATGAGGTAGACCATCTCGATCCCCGCGGCGAGGCTCCGATTCATGTTCGCCATTTCGAACTCGAACTCGAAATCGGAGAGCGCGCGAATCCCGCGCACGATGAAGGTGGCCCCGGACGCGCGCGCAAAGTCGACCTGCAATCCGTCGAAGCTCGTGACTTCGACGTTCTTGTACTTCGCGCAGGCCTCGCGCATGAGCTGGATGCGCTCCTCGGCGGAAAAGACGGTCTTCTTCGCGAGATTGCGGCCGACGCCAACGACCACGCGATCGAACAAGCGCGAAGAGCGCTCGACGATGTCGAGATGCCCGTTAGTCGGCGGGTCGAAGGAACCCGGGTAAATCGCCACGCGATCAGTCATGCGGTCGCGATACCTCCTTGGCGTGCACGCCGCACGCGCATCGTACAGGCCGGTCCGTACAGTACGAGCGGCGTCACAGCCCGACCGATACCCGACGTTCTCGGACGCGGAATTCGTTCGGGTGCGCTGAGGCTAACCCGACGGGAGGGCTGCGGCGGCGCGAAGACGAGCGGTGACCGCGCGGAGCATCTTGATCGCGATGTCGCCGTTCTGATGCAGCACGTCGCGGAACTGTTCATGCCCGAGCACGAGACAGCGCATCGGCGTCGCCGCCACAACGGTCGCGGTCCGCGGTCCGTTGTCGAGGAGCGCGATCTCTCCGAAGAACTCACCAGGGCCGAGCATCCGCTCACCGTCCCCCGCCTCAACCCGGGCGGATCCCTCCAGGATCACGAAGAAATCGCCGCCGGTCTCGCCTTTCTTGCAGAGCGTGCGGCCAGACGCGAAGTCGACCTCGTCGGCGTGGGACGAGATGAACTGGAGCTCTTTGTCGGTGCAGCCTCCGAAGAGCGGCACCGAGCGCAACCGCTCGATCCGCGGGTCCGCCACGGCCGCGAGTCTAGCCGGGCTAGGCGACGCGCCTTCCCGCGGCGTAGACCTCGGCCACGAGCGGCGCGCCCATGCGATACGCGAGCTCGCGCTCATCGTCGGTGTCGAGGACCACGATGTCGGCGCGGCGGCCGTGAAGCAGGGCTCCGATCCGCCCGCCCCGACCAAGCGCGTGCGCCGCGTTGATCGTGGCCGCGACGATCGCCTCATGCGGTGTGAGGCCGCACAGCGTGACCCCCAGCGCGATGGCCGTTGGCATGCCTTCGAGAGGCGACGTGCCGGGGTTGTGATCGGATGCCAGCGCCACCGGTACCCGCGCCGTGATGAATCGGCGGGCCTCGGGCGGCGCGTAGCCGACGAAGAACGCGCTGCCCGGAAGGAGAACAGCCGGAATCTGCGCACGCGCGAGCGCGCGGATCCCATCGGCGGATGCGTGCGCCACATGATCCGCAGAGCGCGCTCCGATGCGCGCGGCGAACGCGGACGCGCCGACGTCGTTTAGCTGATCCGCGTGCATCGTCACCGCCAGGCCGGCTTTCTTCGCCGCATTGAAGAGCGGCCGGACATCCTCGATGTCGAACACACCCTTCTCGACAAAGGCATCGACCGCTTCGGCGAGCTTCTCGTCGACGACCCGCTCCAGCGCCCTCGTCGCCTCGCGGATGAAGCGCTTGCGGTCGTCGGTGAACGGCGCCGGCAGCGCGTGCGCGGCAAGGTACGTCACCGCGATGTCGATCGGCGCCTCAGCTTTGGCGCGCGCGAGCAACCGAAGCTGCCGGAGCTCCTCCTCCGGCTCGAGGCCGTAGCCGCTCTTCACCTCGATCGTCGTCGTGCCCAGCTCGGCGGCGTCGCCGATCCTGCGGCGCAGCAGCGCGAGCACCTGATCGTCGCTCGCCTCACGCGTCGCGCGAACGGTCGCGTGGATGCCGCCCCCCGCCGCGAGTACGGCGAGATAGTCGGCGCCGCTTCGGCGCGTCGCGAACTCCTCCCATCGCTCGCCGGCATAGCAGAGGTGCGTGTGCGGATCGACGAACCCCGGCATCACGACGCGACCCCCGACATCCTTGTCGAGGGCGCCTTCGACCCGAGTGAATCGCTCGTGGGTCCGTCCATGCCCGGTCGCGACGATCATCCCGTCCCGGGCGGCGACGAACCCATCGTTGACCGCACCGACGTCCCCGGCCGCGACGCCTACTCGAGGACGCTCATCCTTGAGCGGTCCCAGCGTCAGCAGGCGCGCGCCGCGCAGGATGAGGTCCGCCTCGATCATTCGAGGAAGTGGCTCTCGATAACGCGGTCTCTGGTGAAGCCATCGAGCTTGAGCGCGCCCGCCGTCACCTGTAGCGCCGCGTCGAGTGGAAGAAGCCCGATCAGCTCGCCGCGCAGCACGCGCACGCCTGCGGCGTTCGCGCGGGTCTCGACCTCGCGCCAAACCGTCTCAAGCGATGTCGTCGTGTGGTCGAGGAGGTTCATCGAGACCTGCACGCGAGGCGGATCGGTGAGCATGAACCCTCTGGCCTGCACTGCGGGCAGCCCGCCGGACGACTCGCGGATCTCCTTAGCGATGCGCTGCGCGAGCTTGAGGTCGGTGGAATCGAGCTCGATGTTGAACGCGATGAGGAACGGCCGCGCACCAACGACGATCGCGCCGGCCGTCGCGTGCAACCGGCGGGGGCCAGCATCGGGATCGTGCGTGCTCTCGAGGAGCGCGGCGAGACCCTCGTATTCCGGCTTGCGAATGTCAGGGAGACGGACACGCTCCGGGCGCATCGCGGCCTTCGCGTAGAAATAGACCGGGACCTGGTGCCGTTCCGCGACCTCGCGACCGAAGCGGTGTGCCAAGTCGACGCACTCCTCCATCGATACGCCCGCGAGCGGAATGAATGGGACGACGTCGACCGCGCCGAGCCGCGGATGCTCGCCCTTGTGCGTCCGCATGTCGACCTCGCGGAAAGCCAGATCGACGAGCGCATGCGTCGCACGCACCACAGCATCCGGTTCGCCCGCGTAGGTGAAGACGGAGCGGTTGTGATCCACGTCGCTGGTGCGATCGAGGAGGCGGACCCCCTCGACCGCGCGGATCGCGTCGGCGAGACGATCGATGACATCGCCGCGGCGCCCCTCGCTCACATTCGGTACGCATTCGACCAGCCGCGGCATCCGCGAGAGGCTAGCGCAGCCACAGCACCATCCGTACGATGGCCGAACTGGAAGGGTTCGTCTGAGCCTCAGCTTCGCGCTGTTGCAGTTCAATCCCTCATCGGTCGTCGTCATGGACGTCGAAGGGCGGATCCGTTCGCTCAACGCGAACGCGCAGCGCCTGCTTTCGACGACCGAGGCGCAGGCCATCGGCCGGCCGTACACGGACGTTTTCGGACCATCCCTCTCGCAGCGGGTCTTCTCGCTCCTTCTCAAGTCCGGCGCGAGCAATGAGATAAAGGCGATCGAGGCGTCCTTGCCCGACGGTCGGCGTGCCAAGCTTCGCGCGACGGCGGGACCGCTGCGCGATGAATTCGGTGCCGTATCGGGAGTCGTCTTTGTCGCCGATGAGGACACCTCCTCGCCGAGGCTTGAGCAGCTGGCCGAGCGCGAGGCGCGGCTCCGTGGTGCTCTGAAGCGGTACCTCGGTGACACCGTCGCCGGGATGGTCGATGCGCGACCATCCTTCATCGATGTCGGTGGTCAGACCCAGACCGTGACCGTGCTGCATGCCGACGTGCGTGGATACACCACGCTCGCGGAGGACCTCGCGCCGGAGAAGGTCGTCTCGCTGTTGCTTCGCTATCACGGCGCGGCAGCGAAGGCGATCCGCGCCGCGGGCGGGTGCATCGATCGCTTCGCGGGCGACGCCATCCTCGCGCTCTGGAATGCACCCGAGCCTCAGGGCGATCACGTTCGCCATGCGCTCGACGGCGCGCTTGCGTTGCAGTCCGCCGCGCGTGAGGCCGGCACCGAGCTCGGGTACGGCGTGGGCGTGCACACCGGAGAGGCGATGGTCGGCAACCTGGGAAGCAACGAGTACCAGAACTTCACCGCGATCGGCGACACGGTGAACGTCGCGGCGCGGCTGCAGGGTCATGCGAAGGTCGGCGAGATCATCTGCTCCGCCGCGGTGCTCGCTGCCGCCGGGAGTGGCATCCGTGCGACATCGCTCGGATCGCTTGAGCTCAAGGGCCGGAGGGCGCCGGTCGAGGCGTTCCGTGTCGAGGGGACAGCGTGACACTCAGCCCAGGCGAAACGCTGGGCAATTACCAGATCGTCGAGAAGATCGGCGCGGGCGGGATGGGCTCGGTGTACAAGGCCTACCAACCGGCGCTCGGCCGTTACGTCGCGATCAAGGTGCTGCCACCGCAGACCTCGGGCGACCCCAGCTTCCGTGAGCGCTTCGCCGTTGAGGCACGTGCGATCGGGAAGCTCCGGCACCCGAACATCGTCACCGCGTACGACTTCTCGCAGCAAGGAGATGTCGCGTTTCTCGTGTCCGACTTCATCGACGGCGGAACGCTCGCCGATCAGCTCGGCGCCCCATTACCGCTCGAGTACGCGCTGACCATCCTCAGGCCAATCGCCTCCGCCCTCGACTACGCCCATGCGCGCGGCGTGGTGCACCGCGACGTCAAGCCGCAGAACATCCTGCTGAGTCACGACGGCACGCCGGTGCTCACCGACTTCGGCCTCGCGAAAATCGTCGGTCCGGGGTCGGGCGTGACGCAGGCCGGCGCGCTCATGGGCACGGCGGAGTACATGGCGCCCGAGTGCGCCAGCGGGGCGGAGGTCGCCGGTCCCGCGGCGGACCAGTACGCAGTGGCCATCGTCGCGTACCAGATGCTCGTCGGGCGTCATCCGTTCCCATCGAACAACCCGATCTCCGCACTCATGGCGCACTTGCACAAGCCGGTGCCCGTGCCAACCTCGATCGGCGTCCCGCTGCCCCCAGCCGTCGAGAGCGCGCTCCTTCGCGGCCTTGCCAAGAAGCCTGAGGAGCGCTTCGCTCGCGTGAGCGACTTCGTCCGCGCGCTCGCGTCGCCCGCTTCAACAATGGTTCCCTCCGCCGGTCCCGTTAGTGCCGCGCCAGTCATCGCCACGGCGGCCGAGTCGTCGAAACCTTCTCTGCCGCCGTCGCTCGCGCGCGTTCCCAGGACACTCCCTCCCGCGGAGCCGACCCTATCCGTCTTAACGGATGTATCGATCGCTCCCGAAGCGCCGATCTTGTCCCGGTGGCGGCGTCGGCGGGTGCTCTTACTTATCCCGGCGGCGATCGTCGCGCTTCTCGTCCTCGCGGTGCTGCTTCGCGACCGTGCTGGTGGAGGAGCGGCTACGGTCAACGACGAGGCCGGGAATACCTTCGCGGCGGCCACGGTGATCGGACCGGGCACGCGCAGTGGAACGATCGCGCCCGCGGGCGACATCGACTTCTTCAGGCTCAACGTGCCCGCGAACACCAACATCGTGGTCGAGCTGCACCTCGGCACGCTGCCGCGCGGATCGATCACCCTTGTGACGGGCACAGGTCAGATCCTGGACGAGGAGAACGACGTCGTCGGTCGCGTCGGTCGTGTCAACTACACAGCGAAGGACGCCGGCGCGTACTACGTCCGCATCGGTCCCGGCCGCACGGACGCGACCGGGACCTACGCGATCGTCGTCACCACGCGTTAGACCTTAGCCGCGTCCGGTCGGTGCTCCCGCCATCTCCGGCATCTTGAGCGCACCGGCTTGCATCGCGATCGAGTACGCGTCATTGATGCCCCAGTGCTCGACGATCTTCCCGTCCTTCAGCCGGTAGACCGACCACGACTCGATGTCCTTGAGCGGTGCGCCACCCGCGGGCGCCGGGATCCCCGGCAGGCCGCCAGCGTACGTCGAGCTGGAGACGCTGCGCACGAAGACCTTGTCGTCCCCAGCGAAGATGTCCTTCATCTCGAGCTTCCGGTTCTGGAAGATCTTCGCGACGTTCTGGTGCATGATCTTGGCCCCGGCCAGGCCCTGCGGCACACCTGGCGGCCGGTCGTGGGACGGGAAGTCAGCCGCGAAGTACTGGTCGAGCTGATCGAGCTTGCCGTCGACCCAGGCTTGTTCGACCTTGCGCACGACCTCTTTGTTCCTCTGCTCGTCGCCCATGGTTCGCCTCCCCTTTTTCGCGCGGCCGCCGCTTTAATGCCGGGCGGCCTCCGGCAGCATGTGCTCGGCGTTGCGGATCCGCCGCGTCAACATCGGTAGCAGCGCGAGCGCGATCTGCGGGTGGCTCTCGAGGATGCCGCGGAAGTGCCAGCGCTGGATACCGAGCGCCGTCGTCGGCTCTAACGCGCGCACCGTCGCGGAACGTGGGAACTCATCGAGGAGGGCCATTTCGCCGAAGACATCGCCCGGCCCGAGCGTCGCGATCTTGGTCTCCTTGCCGCCGCGATCTTGCAGCACGTCGACCTTGCCCGAGCGGATGATGAACGCGCCCACGCCGGTATCGCCCTGTCGCACGATGTCCTGCCCGGGTTCGTAGCGTTGCTCGACCGCGGCGTTCGCGATCGCCTCGAGCGATTTCTGGTCGAGATCCTCGAACATGGAGACCCGTTTCAGAAAGTCGATGCTCGTCGTCGGCACTGGCGGGATGCTAGCCGATACTCACCCTCGATGCCGGAATTCCGGGTGGACGTAGCCCACGATATCGCCGCGTGCGCGGCCACGGTCGCGCTACAGGAGGAGACGTGGAGCGGTGACGTCGTGGTTCCGCCTCAGCTCATGCTCGCGGTCGTCCATAACGGTGGCTTCGTAGCACTCGGGTACGCGCTGGAGGATCCGCGGCCCGCGGGTTTCGTCTTCGGCTTCCTCGGCATCTACGACTTCCACTTCCGGCATCACTCGCACATGCTCGCGGTGCGGGAGCAGTACCGCGGGAGCGGGCTCGCGAAGCAGCTCAAGGAAGCACAGCGCGACCACTGCCTCGATCAGGGCATCGAGGTCGTCGGCTGGACGATGGATCCGCTCGAGGCACGCAACGCCAGGTTCAATTTCGGAACGCTCGGCGCTTTCACGCGCACGTACCACCGCGATTTCTACGGCGCTATGCCCGACAGGCTGAACCAGGGACTTCCCTCCGATCGCATCTATGTGGAGTGGCCGATCGGCCACGACCGCACCTACAAGCGACTGCGCGGAGAGAACACCGCAGCGGCGCTCGAGGACGCCGAGCGAGAGGGTGTCGGCTATCTGCTCCGAGCCGAGGGCGATCACCCCGGCGCGGTGGCACAGGTCGGCGCCTCGCACCTGCTCCTCGAGATCCCGCAGGCGTTTCAGGACCTCAAGGCGCGCGATGCGAAGCTCGCGCTCGCGTGGCGGATCGCGGCGCGCGCCGCCTTCGAGCGCGCGTTCGCCGAAGGCTACGCCGCGGTCGAGTTTCTGCGGTCCGCTAACGGGAGGTGTGCGTATCTTCTCGTGCCGCAGCCTCGCCGCGAGCCGCCGATCGATACGGACGAGCAATGAGATTGGAGCGGGTCGAGTTGTTCGTCCTGCGGCTTCCTTTGAAGCGCGCGTACGAGACGAGCGGAGCGCGCGAGACGCACATGACGCGGGTGCTCTGCCGCGTGGAGTCGGAAGGCGCGGTCGGGTGGGGCGAGAGTGTCGCCGGCGAGGTCCCGTGGTACTCGGGCGAAACGCCGCGCACCGTCCTCTACGCGCTCGAGGAATTCATCCTGCCGGAGCTCTTCAAGGCGGATCTGTCCGCGCCGCAGGACGTCGACCAAAAGCTCGCATGGATCCGCGAGCATCGCATGGCGAAGGCGACCGTCGAGATGGCCGTCTGGGACCTCTTCGCCCAGCGCGCGGGAAAGCCGCTCTCCGCACTTCTCGGCGGGACGCGCGATCGGATCCTGTGCGGTGTCGCGATCGGCATCCAGCCATCGATCGAAGCGCTCATGGACACGATCGGCCGCGAGCTGGAGGGCGGATACCAGCGCGTGAAGCTCAAGATCAAGCCAGGCCTCGAGGTCGAGATCGCGGAAGGGACCCGCAAGAGCTTCCCCGATCTGCCCTTCATGCTCGACGCGAACTCGGCCTACACGCTCCGCGACGTCGAGCTTTTCAAGCGCATCGATCCGACGCGCCCGATGATGATCGAGCAGCCGCTCGCGCACGACGATCTCGTCGACCACGCGGCGCTCCAGCGCGAGATCACGACGCCAATCTGCCTCGACGAGTCGATCCACTCGGGCGAGGACGCGCGAAAGGCGATCGCGATCGGCGCAGCCCGGATCGTGAACATCAAGGCGGGGCGAGTCGGCGGGCTTTCCTCGGCGAAGCGGGTTCACGACGTCTGCGCCGCGCAGGGGGTGCCCGTGTGGTGCGGCGGGATGCTCGAGATGGGCATCGGCCGCGCGCACAACGTGCATCTGGCGTCGTTGCCGAACTTCCGCTTGCCCGGTGACGTCTCCGCGTCGGCGCGATACTTCGCAACCGAGATCATCGGCGAGCCTTTCACGGTGGCGCCAGACGGCACGATGCGCGTTCCGACGAAGCCGGGCATCGGCGTGACCGTGCTCGAAGAGGTCATCCGCAAGCTCGCGCTCGAGCGCAAGGAGCTCAGGCCCGGGCGGGTCTAGTCGACTCTTCCTTCTTGGCCGCGGTCGTGGGCTCTTCCGGCCACACCACGACCTCATCGATCACCGTCCCGAACGCATCCACGAGTCGCACGTAGTCGCCGCGGCGCCAGATGAGCTTCGCGGCTCCCGTGGGCCCGGCCGCGTACACGTGCTTGCGGCCGGGAGCGAGGTCGTCGCTGAGCGGATGCAACGCCGCGCGAGCGCGCGATCCGGAATGGATGCGGTAGATCTCGCCGGCGCTCACGAAAGCCGGCGACCCCCACGTGTACACCCATTCCCACTCGACGGGCTTGGCGACATCCGGCCGCCAGAGTCCCCGCAGGTGTTGGAGACGCCAGTTCGCGAGATCGCTGGAGAGGTCGGCGATCACCTCGACCCACTCCGCGTTCGCGTCCTCGACCGGTGTTTCGGCCACGGCCGGACGGATCATCAGGATGTGCGCTTTGTTGGCCTCGACCGGGCGAAAGTCAGCCATCTGTGCAGAATAGCCGCCGCATGACCGGCCACACGCGCGCGCTCCTCGCCGAGGCCGCGGGGACTTTCATGTTCTTCTTCATCGGCGCCGGCGCGATCGTCGCCACGAACGGAGAGGACCTCGTCGCCATCGCGCTCGCGCACGGCCTCGCGCTCGCGGTCGCGGTGTCCTCGTTCGGCGCCCTCTCGGGTGGGCACTTCAACCCCGCGGTGACGTTCGGGCTCGCGGTCGCGGGGAAGCATCCGTGGAGGCGAGTCCCGACGTACTCGGTCGCGCAGATCCTCGGTGCGCTCGTCGCTGGGTTCGCGCTGCGGTACGCGTTCGAGTTCGATCCGACCGCTCTCGCACGGACGCACATCGGCACACCCGGCCTCGGCGGCGGCGTCACTGGTCTGACGGCCATCGTTGTGGAGGCGATCCTCACCGTCTTCCTGCTCTGGGTCGTCTTCGGGACCGCCGTCTCGCCGCTCGCCCCGCGCATCGCCGGCTTCGGCATCGGGCTCATCGTCGCGGCGGACATCCTGGTCGGTGGGGGCATCACCGGTGCGTCAATGAACCCCGCACGATGGCTCGGCCCGGCCGTCGCGGCAAACTTCTACGACAACTGGTTCGTCTATGTCGCCGGACCGCTCGTCGGCGCGGCGCTCGCGGGTCTTTCGTACCGCTACGTTTTCGCGCCCTCCGAGCACCGCGCACCGGCGACACCGCTCGCGCCGAGAGCCTGAGCTCAACCTGGGGCGCCGTCGCGACGAGGTCGCCGTATGACCAAGGACGAGATGGATCGTGCGCTCGAGCGCCTCATCGCAGCGCAGCAGAAGCGCGACCTCGCGGGCATCCTCGCTACGTACGCAGATGACATCGTGCACGACGCCGTCGGGCGCGATCCGAACCCGCTGCATGGCAAGGTGGCCGTCGGGGCTTTTTACCGAGAGTCGCTAGGAGACCTCGAGAACACCAAAGTACTGCCCGTGCGCCGGCTGTACGGCGAGGACTTCGTGATGGAAGAGTCGCTCATCGATGGCTACGCGCATGGACGCCCGTTCGATTTGGAAGGCTACAGCCGGCCCGTCCGGTTCCGAATCCTCCGCATCTTCGAATTCCGCAACGGCCTCATCGCGCGTGAGACCGACTGGTTCGACATCATCGCGGTTCAGCGGCAGCTGGCGCCGCCGCGGCACGACTAGATCCCGGCGGCCAGAGCCATCAACACATCGGCGTTCTCGGTGGGGATGGCTTTCCCGCGCTGCGCGCTCACCTCGTTCGCGAAGGCGTTCAGGATGTAGCGTTCCGTCTTGAGATTGCCGCGCTCGCGGGCCGCGGCGGCGTTGTCGAGCTTCGCGCAGAGCGAGTTCCCGACGCCGACCTTGGCGACGAACCGGCGCGCCAGCGTGCAGAGGCCGGACTCGTTTACGCCCACGGTGAACGTCGTCGATCCCACGCCTGCGTTCCCGGCGTTGTCGACCGCGATCGCGGAGAACGTGTGCAGCCCGAGCCCGAAGGCATAAGCCGGACCATCGACGTCGCTGCAGGTCGTCGACGCCAGATCGGATAATCCGTCCGCGGCGAGGCAGGTGATGTGCACGAGCTCGTCGACGGTGTACGCACCGGCGTTGCCCACGTACGAGACGACCGGGTTTGTCTTGTCGATCGAGATCCCAGTGATGGTCGCGGCGACTGTGCCGCCGCCCTTCAGCGCGGAGCTCCCGGTCACCGACTGATCGCGCCCCTCAGCGCTGACGATCACCTGGGCGGGGCATCCGGCGAGCGCTGACAGCGGATCGACGCAGACAAAGCTCACCGCGACATCGCCGTTGTTCCAGCCCGCGGAGTTCGCGGCAGGCGAGCGCGACGCGACGATCGTGGGTCGAGGCAGACCGATGCGGACCACCTGCGGCTCGTGATCCGAGGTGTTCACAGCGAACTCGGAGTTCACGTGGACGATGTCGTAGGCGTACTCCGCGCGGTCGAACAGATCGGCACCGAACAGGATGTGATCGATCGCCTGGGAATTGCCGTCGAAGTCGTACGTGTATCGCTCCGCGATCGGGAGCGTGTCGACCAGTGCGTGGAGAACGCCACCTTCGACGACGGAAAGGGTCTCGGAGAACTGGAAGTCGTTGAGGTCGCCTAGAACGACGACCTCCGCGGACGGGTCCGCGCCGAGGATCCGGCTCACGAAGTCGTTCACCAGCTGCGCCTGCTTGTGGCGCTGTACTTCGGACGGCCTGACCGGAGGCTGCAAGTGACCATAGAGCGGCTGATCGCCGCCCTTTGAGATGAAGTGGTTCCCGATGACGAAGAGGCGATGCCCCTGGAAAGTGAATTCGGCGGCCAGCGGCTTGCGGCTGCTGAACCACGCCTCGTTCGAGGGAGCGATCCTGCCAGGGCTGTACTGGAGGTGCGTCGCCACACCGGAACCGATAACGGCGTTCGCTGTGAGCGGCCCCGCTCCCGGCCGGTCAACGAAGGCGAGCCCGCGATCGGTCCGGAACAGGAACGCCACGCGGATGTTGCCGCCCGGCTCGCCGCCGTCATGGTCGTTCTCGGGGCTGACATAGCGGAATTCGTATGAAGGGCCGCCCGCGGCCTGGATGGCCGCGACGAGCATGTTCAGCGTCGTGTCGGAGGTGACCGTCCCGTCATCGACGGGTCCGGTGTTGTCCTGGACCTCTTCGAGTGCGACGACGTCAGGCGACCGCAGGTTGTCCACGAGTACGTGCGCCAGTCCGTCGAACTTCGCGGGGCCGTCAGTGGGGTCGAGGTTCTGGACGTTGAAGGTCGCGATCGCGAGCTGGTCGCCGCGCGCGGCGTCCGTCGTCTCTTTCGCGAGGCCGCCGGTGGTGAAGGTGACCGGCTGAGTGGGACGCAGTTTGTAGTTGCCGAAGTTGTAGTCGAGGACGCCGACAGTCGCGCCGAGCAGTCGATCGCCCACGTTCACGGGCGGAAGCGTGCCAAGGACGGCTTGGAGGATGAGTCGCTCGGGGTTGAAGTCTGTCGCCCGGATCACGACGCCCCCACGCGGCGTGCGGATGCCGGCGTCCGGATTCACCAGCGAAACCTCCGTCGTCCGGCTCGACGAGAAGCTGATGCTCGGACCGGTCGCGGTCGCATCGTCGACCTCGACGAGCATGCCTTCGAGACTCTCGGCGTAGTCGATCCCATCGGTCGCGGGATCGAACACCCCGCTGGTCTCGACATCGCCGGTCGCGTCGTCCTCGATGATTTCGCTCGGCGGCGTCCATAAGGTCACCGGCGGAAGCGGATTACTCGACGACAGGATCGTGATCGAAGGTGAAACCAGCTCGGTGATCGTCAGGTTCGTGCTGGAGGTACCCCCTTGACGGAACTCCGACACGGACGCGTTGACCATCACCGAGTCACCAACGGTGACAGATGACGGCGATGAGGTGAATACGAAGATCCCCTCGGACGTGTCCGGATCGTCGTCTGGTGCCGGATCCTGCATGAAGAACCCGTTGGAAGCCTTGAACGTCACGATCCCAGGTACGTTTCCCACCGGCTGATCGGCGAATGGCGATCGATGGGCCGCCCCCTGGATCTCGTGAATACGCCGACTAGCCGCGATCGTCGTGAAGCTGAACACGAAGTTCGCCGCCATTGCGTCCGGCGGGTCGATGAGATCCCGATCGGTCACCTGCGCCGCCACGATGGTCACGACGCACGTCTCAGCGTTGACGAAGTCCGCGGCGGGGTCGAACGAGAAACTCATCGGACCGCCCGAGGCGGCCGCGGAATGCGGTCCGCTGAGCGAGCAGGTGATCGTGAACCACATGCCGCTGACGTTCACGGGCTCGCTGAAGGCGACGGAGACGCTCGCGTCGAGCGACACCCCGCTGGCTCCGGCCGACGGGGTCGTCGTGCTGACGGCCGGCGCTTGGTCGTTGCAGTTACCCGGCGGCGACGCCGAGGTACGTGGCGCCGGCGCTGCGGCGGTGAAGTCCGCGCCGTTGTTGTCGGTGTCGACGCAACCACTACCAGCTCGGAACGCCGCCGTGCCGTTGCTAAGCGTCGGCGCTGGCGCCGCGCCCTCGAAGAAGTTGGCGCCGTCGTAGCCGATGAGATCGACGATCGTCGCAAGCGCCGCGGCGGAGCACGGAGTCGAGCTCCCATTGCAGCCGAGCGGCGTCATCGTGTTGACCAGGGCGAGCTTCCCACTGGTCGCGCTTATGTTGATGGGCGTCGAGTCGGTCACATCCGGCGGGGGGAGGGGCACTCCTACGGCCGCGTTCGAGGCTCCTTGAACCAGCAAGTACTGACCGGGTGTGAGCGAGCCCGAAAGAGGGGTGATCGTGCTGGTTAGGCTCCCAAAGTTTCCCGTCCCGGTGGCGCTCGCGTACTGAACCGACCACCCCGAGACGCTCACGGTCGCCGCGCCACGATTGAAGAGCTCGATGAAATCGTTCTGGTACGGGGCGCCGCTGTTCCCGCCGCCGCCGTAGACCTGGCTGATAACGACGTCTCCGGATACGGCCGCTGCCGGCTGCGTTAACGGCAGCAGCGTGACGACCATCGAGAAGAACACAAGAAATGCCAAAGACCGGCTGCGGATCAACCCCACCTCACTCCCCGATCTGCGCCTGCGGCACAGTACCCCAAGTGACGAGCATCTGGCTCGACGAGATCGCGGCCGACGTCTTCCCGCGCCTCGACGGCGATGCCGCCGCCGACGTCGCGATCGTCGGCGCAGGAATCGCCGGGATCGCGACCGCGTACCACCTCGCACGCGCGGGCGCAAAGCCGATCGTGCTTGAGGCTCGCACGGTCGCCGAAGCGGCCAGTGGGCGAAATGCGGGCTTCCTTCTCGCGGGTGTCGCGGAAAACTTCGCCGCGGCGGCGAAGCGCTACGGCGAAGAGCGCGCCCTGCGAGTGTGGCGATTTACGAGACACAACCAGCAGCTCGTGCGTGAGGTCGTTGCCCGAGAACAGATCGACTGCGACCTCGCTTGGAACGGCTCCGCGCAGATCGCCGGCGACGACTCTGAGTGGGCGGAGGCCCGCGCGAGCGCGGAGCGGCTCCGGCGCGAAGGCGTCCGCGTTCGTCTGGTCCCGGAGGAACGCGCCGCGATCTACGAGGAGGACGGCGAGCTGCATCCGGTGAAGTACGTGCGCGGGCTCGCGCGGGCCGCCGCCAGATCAGGCGCACGCATCTTCGACGGCACGCGCGTGACGGCGATGGCGCCAGACGGTCTACGGACCGAACGCGGGCGTGTGCGCGCCGGTGCCGTCGTGGCCTGCGTGAACGCGTACTCGCAGCACCTCGTCCCGCTGCGTGTCCGTCCGGTCCGCGGTCAGATGCTCGCGACCGCGCCTGTTGGCCGCCGGGTGTTCGTCCGACCGGCATACGCGCACCGCGGCTATCGCTACTGGCGGCAGCGGGCCGACGGGAGGCTGCTCATTGGCGGATGGCGAGACACCGCGCGCGACGAGGAGGTGGGCGAGGAGGAGCGGACGACGCGCCCCGTGCAAGACCAGCTCGAGAGCTTCCTGCGCCAGCGCGCACCCGAGGCCGCCATCTCCCACCGCTGGGCCGGGATCATGGGCTTCTCGCACGACGCGCTCCCCTACGCCGGCCGGCTTGCCGATGGCATCTTCGTCAACGCGGGGTTCACCGGGCACGGGATGGCGTTCGCGACCGCGACCGGCGAGCTCGTCGCCGACCTCGTCCGCGGTGTCTCGCGGAATGAGACCGATCTGTATGCGCCGGAGCGGCCATAGAGCGAGCAGCCAAGCGAGATTCCGAAGGCGGCGGCGCGTTTGACACTCGTAGATGCACGCATCGCTCGTCCCGACCGCGACCGACCTGGCCGAGCTTCTGGGCTATGTGCTCGGCAACCCGTTCCTCTTCATCAGCTCGAGCACCGTCATGACGACGGGCCTCGTTCTGGGCGCGGTCGCGATGTCCCTCGTTCCCCGCGGCGCCCCGGCGCTACGGATCGCTGCGCCGCCGCTCGCTATGGTCCTCGCGTACTTCGGGCTCGGGAGCATGGTGCTCGCGACCGAGATTTTCGCGCGCTTTCACGCCGCTATCCCTGACGCGACCGAGACGCAGCTCGCCTCGGGGATCGGCCATTTGGTCGAGGCCGCAGCCGGAGTCGCAGTCCTGTTCCCCCACATTCGCCGGCGCTCGCGGCATGCCTGGATCGTCGCGAACGCGGTCGCCGCCGCGTACTGGATGGCGCAGGTCCTCGTCATTACGCCGCCGTGGTTCGCGTTCCAGGGTCAGCTCGAGGTCGTCCGGATGCTCGCGCTCGCCACGCTGGCCGCTGGCGCTCTGGTCAGCCTCGTTCTGTGGCGTGCCGCTCCGCGGCCAGCGTGAGGGCGATGCTCTCGAACGGCTTCGACGCGTAGCCTTCAGCGCGCTCAGCGCGTGTACGCGGCGCAGAGCATGCCGAAATAGGTCGGCGCCTCGTACGAGAGGAGCTCGCCTCTCCATCCGCCCCGCCCCAACGCCCCCTGGAGCATCAGCATCTGCCAGTAGCTATCGGCCTTCGCCTCACGCGCGAACGCCGATCCCAGGCGTGAGATGCCGGCCACGTCGTCGCGCTTGATGAGATCGATGACCGCGTCGTCGAACTCCTTCGATCTCGGGGTGAACCCGTAGGGGCCGTTCGCGTCATGACCATGGCCGTGATCGCAGCTCGCCACGAGCGCTACGCGCTTTGGTGAGGCCGCAGCCACACGCGCGATCGCCTCGCCCGCGCGAACATGCACGTCGTCGGGGAGATCGCGCGCCGGAGCGACGACCACGACCGGGACCTGTGGATCTGTTCGGCCGCCCATGAAGTGCGCGGGAATGAGGACGGCCCAGTCCATTGGGGCGACCGAGGCCGCGGGATCGTTCGCGCCGTAGCTCACCGCGACCACCGGGATACCGGCGGCGCGGACCGCGTCCCGGATCCCCGTCGCGAGCTCGCGATCGACGGGGACGCGCATCGTGATCGGACTTCCCCACTGAACGAGGTCACCGGCGACGGTGCCGGCATCGATGACCGCCATCGCGCCCTCGATGTGGACGTTGTGTGGCGTCAGCACGATGGACACGTCGGGACGCGCCTCCGCGAAACGCCGACCGAGCTCTTTCATCCCCTCGGTCGTTGGCGCGGCGAGCGTCGGACGATCGGCGGGTTTGGCCTCTGGGATCGCGATGGAGCCATGCGGAGCGATGCATGCGAAGACGAGCGGCATTGTTCCGAGTATGCGCGCCTAAAATTGACGCGATCCCTAGGGCCTGTAGCTCAACGGTAGAGCAGGGGACTTTTAATCCCTTGGTTCCGGGTTCGAATCCCGGCAGGCTCACTCGAGCTCCTACGCGGCGGGCAGCGTGAAGAAAAGGTCGCGCGGCAAACCACACCGTTACCGCGGAGGTACGCCCGCGTCCCGTTGTGCGGCGCCGGTCCGAGCTCGTGCTCGCTTCGTTCACCGGTCGCGTGAATCGATGAGGAGCGCCCGCAGGGGACACGGGCGCTCATCGCTCGTAGTTGGTCGGGGGAGATTCGTTCAGCACGAGCCAATACATGCCGATATCCCGGGCGGCCTCGATGAACCGTGCGAAGTCGACCGGCTTGCGGATGTAGCTGTTCGCGCGGAGCTCATATCCGGTCACGAGGTCCGACTCCGCTTTCGACGACATCAGAATGACCACTGGGAGCAGGCTCGTGCGCGGGTCGGCACGGATCCGCCGCAAGACCTCCAGCCCGTCGACCTTGGGCAGCTTGAGGTCGAGGAGCACGAGCTGCGGCTCGACCTCACGCTCATCCGAGAAGAGCCAGTTGAGGGCCTCGGCGCCATCGCGTTTGACGACGATCTCGTTGCCGAGGTTGTTCTTGCGGAAGGCGCGAAGCGTCAGCGCCTCGTCGTCGGGGTTGTCCTCCACAAGGAGGATTCCCTTCACGGGACGCCGACCAGGACGACCCACCAAATTCCTGTCGAGGCCCAGACGTCGCTTCTACGGGGTTAAACCGAGGTCGGATAGATATACTTATGTATAGGAGCTGCCTGCTCGCTCGGATGGTGCATTCAAAAAAGACCTTCGAAGGGGCGCTATTTGACGATATGAGCGACCGAGCACGGCGGACCCCGACCGCGAACGAAACGCGGCTGACACCGCGACAGTCGCAGGTGCTCGATCGCGTCATTCGCGGACATGAGAACAAACAGATCGCGAAGGAGCTCGGCGTGAGCGAGCAGGCCGTCAAAGAGCACGTCTCGCTCTTGCTCCAGAGGTTCGGCGTCCCGAACCGCGCGGCGCTCGCGGAGGCCGGTACCCAGCGCATGATCACCGGCCATCAGGCCATCGAACCGGCGTGGCTCCAGTACATCTTTAGCGAAGCACCCGTGATGCTCGCGATGCTCAGAGGACCGGACCACGTGGTCGAGATCGCGAACGAAGCGTTCCGTCGAGCGTGCGCCGGACGCGAATTCCTCGGTCGCCGGATACGCGATGTCTTCCCCGAGATATCGAGCGAGATGCTCGCCATGTACGACGAGGTCTACGCGAGCGGGACACCGGCGGCCCGCCACGAGATGCCGGCGAAGTTCCTGCGCAACGGCATGCCCGAGCTTGGCTTCGGTAGCTTCATCTTTCAGCCGCTCCGCGGCGAAGACGCGAAGGTCAACGGTGTCATGGTGTTCTGCCAGGACGTGACCGAGCAGGTACGGGCTCGCGAACGGCTCGCGGAGCTCACCGCGGAGCACCTCGCGATCCTTGACCAGGTTCAAAGCAGCGTGCTCGTGTACAACAACGATGGGCGTCTGATCAAGATCAACGAGGCGGGACGCCTGCTCGTCGGGACAGAGCTCCTCGGCAGCACCCCCGCCGATCGGCGCGAGACCGGCGCCCTCCGTGATGCCCTTGGTCGGCCGCTCGAGATCGAGGACTTCCCGAGCATGCGGGCGCTCCGCGGCGAGACGGTCGACATGGATCTGATCTATGCGCGTATCGAAGACAAACCACTCCCGCTGCACGGCCGCGCGAGCCCGCTTCGGCGGCCCGACGGAAGCATTCGCGGCGCCGTGCTCGTCCTCTATCCGAGGACCGCTTAGTTCAGGACGCGGTCCACCGCCCCAACGAGCTCGTCGATCTCGAACGGTTTTCCGAGGACACGCACAGCGCCGAGAAGGCCACCGACCTCGCGTCGATCCGGACGACCGCTCACAACGACGATCGGAACGTCGCGAGAGTCGGGCCGTCGTTCGCGCCAGCGTGCGACGAACTGGGCACCGTCGAAGTCTGGAAGACCGAGGTCGAGCACGATCGCCGCGGGCTTTCGCGCCAGAGCCGTGCGCAATGCTTGAGCACCATCGACGGCCGGCAGGGCATCCAGACCAGCCGCTCGTAATGACTCTGTAATAAGTTTGCGCACGTCCGGGTCGTCCTCGATGACAAGGACGCGCCGCTTGAGCGGCGTCTTCATAACCGTCCCATGGTGTCACTCCTCTGCCTTGCGCGCCAGCAACGAGCAGCTGAGCGAGCCACTAGATGCCCCGCAGCAGCTCGGCCAGCGAAACATCCAAACGTCGCGAAAAATGGGCAAGCGCGGCGAGCGAGGGAGCGACCCGGCCCGTCTCCATCTTCCAGACGTACTGCCGCTGGAAGTAGATGATGCCTTTCGCGCTCGCGCCGAGCTCGGCCATCGTCATCCCTCTCTTCTCGCGGAGCGTGCGGATGCGCTTTCCGACCTTCCGCAGCAGGCGCGGCTCACCCGGGACGTCCGGGTTCACCCGCGCCGGCACACGAACTCCACGATCGCGCTGATGGCCTCCTCGCCATAGGACGCCGTGAACATCGCACGAGAGTGCTCTCTTCCGCCGAAGAAGACGAGGGTCTTCGGCGAACTCGCCTCGGTGAAGCAGCGAAAGACGTTCGGCGCCGCGCGTAGCGAGTCTCGATCCGCGCAGACAAAAAGCTTGCGCCCGGTGATCTTCTTCGCGAGCTCCAGAGGCACCGCGGCCACCGGCGCCGAAATGGCGACGACCGATTCGACGTCGCTCTCGAAGCTCGAGGCGAGCACCGCGCTCCCGCCCATGGACGCGCCGACGAGCGCGACCTGGGCGGCGCCACGGCCACGCAGCGCCGCCTTCGCCGCGCGGAGATCGGTCACCGGCGTCCACGGCGCATTGGGTCGGTAGCGGTTCGTCTTTCCGCTCGAGCCGGCGTACCCGCGGAGATTCAAGGCGAGGGCCGCAACCCCGCGCGCGGCGAAGCGTGGCGCGACGTTCCGCCATCCCGACGCATCCCAGTTCTGCCCATGGACCAAGATCGCCACGCGGTCCGCGGGAATATCGCCGTAGAGCTCAGCCTGTAGGGTCTCGCGTTCGCTCGCGATGCTGAGGAGCGTAGGCAACGCGCTCGCCTCGTTCGTCAAAATCAGGGCACCGGATCGAGAAGTGGCTTGCCGTCGAGGAAGGCGAGGATGTTCTCGGCGGCGCGCACGGCCATCCGGGTCCGCGTTCGCTCCGATGCCGAAGCGATGTGCGGCAGGAGCACCACATTCTCGAGCGCGAGCAGCGCCGGCTCGACCGCGGGCTCGCGCTCATATACGTCCAGACCGGCGCCGGCTATCACGCCCTGCTTCAGCGCGTCCGCGAGTGCCTTTTCGTCGACGACCGGGCCGCGTGACGTGTTGATGAGGATCGCCGTCCGCTTCATCTTGCGGAGCCGCTCGGCGTTCATGAGATGCCGCGTCTCGGGGAGGAGCGGGACGTGCAGCGAGACGAAGTCGCTTCGCGCGAGAAGATCGTCGAGGCTCTCCACGTACTGGGCGCCAAGCTCGCGCTCGGCGTCCTCGTTGCGCCGCGCATCGTGGTAGAGGACCTTCATCGCAAAGCCTTTCGCGCGTCGCGAGAGTGCCGTGCCGATCCGCCCCATGCCGACGACCCCGAGGGTCGCGTGGTTGACGTCCTGCCCGGTGAACATGAAGGGAGTCCAGCCGCGGTACCTGCCGGCGCGCAGGAAGCGCTCGGCCTCGCCAAGCCGGCGCGCCGCCGCCAGGAGGAGCGCGAACGCTCCATCGGCCGTTGTCTCATCCAGGATGCCCGGCGCGAACGAGACGGGGATCTGGCGCTCCTTCGCCGCGGCGATGTCGATGTTGTCGTATCCGGTGCCCATCGTCGCGATCATCCGGAGACGCTTCGCCCCGCGGATGGCTTCGGCGTTCACCGGGTTCGCGGGAAGCGTGTACACGACGTCGGCATCGCCGATCATTCGCGCGACCTCGTCGGCGGTCGGTATCGGGGGATCCTCGGGTCCGACGACGACGTCGGCCCGTGGCCGCAGCATCGCGAGCGCCTCACCGGCGACGGGGCGCGTGACCACGATCTTCACGAGCGCGGACGAGCATATTGCGGCCACAATTCGGCCGTGCCCAAACGCGTCGCGGTCGACGAGGTCGCCGCGCACAACGAGCGCATGTGGGAGCGCCTCGCAAAGGCGGGCATCCCGTACACGCGTCCGCAGGGCTCGCCACCGAAGACGAAAGCGGGAAAGCGCCGGTTCCTCGATGAGCTGACGGACGGGTCGCTCGGGGCATTCGAGACGCACGGAAAGCGCGTCCTCTGTCTCGCCGGCGGCGGGGGATGGCACGCCATCCTTTTCGCCGAGCTGGGTGCCGACGCGACGCTCTTCGATATCAGCTCGCGCCAGCTCGAGACGGTACGCAGGGTCGCCCGTCGTCGCGGGACCAAGCTCACGTATGTGCGAGGCGACATGCGTGATCTATCCGTGCTCGGCAACGGCGAGTTCGACCTCGTCTACCACAACCACTCGATCGTCTTCGTTCCGGACGCGGGTCGCGTGATCGCCGAGGTCGCACGCGTGCTAGCGGTGGGCGGCCTCTATATCTTCTCGACGATGCATCCGGTGACGATCCGGATGTACGAGGGCTGGACCGGTACGGGCTGGCGTTTCAAGAAGCGTTACTTCGACGACGGACCCATTCCCATCGTCGACCCGACGTGGGAATTCGGGAAGATCCGCGTCCGTGCGCCGACGCTCGAATACGGACACCGCACAGCCGACCTGGTGAAAGCGTGCGCGGGCTCCGGCTTGGTGATCGATGGACTCTGGGAGTATTCGCCGAGCTACGAGGGCGGGCCCGCCGGCTCCGAAGACGACCTCGAGCGTCAGCTCCCGGCGTTCATTCGCTTTCGCGCGAGGAAGATCGGCGCGCCCGCGAAGAGCCCGAGCGCAGCGAACGGCTCGCGTCGGCGTACTGATCCACCAGCGCCGCCAGCCTTCGCGCCGCCACCGGGATATTCACGGCCCAACCCACGCCGAACACGTGGTCGCTGAAGATGACATCGCTCTCGGGATCCCAGTACGCCTTGCGCAGGCGCTCGACCGTCGGCAAGCGGAAGTCATAAGGGATGACGCCAGCGACCTTGCCGTGCCAGGTGCGCTCGGCGTCCGGCTTGCGGAGCTCCTGATAAAGAGCGCCGAAAAACGCGACCCAGACCAGGGTACGAGCGAGCTTGTATAGGTCTTTCATCGCGCGACACCGGCAGGAGCAGGAGTGGTGCCGGGATGGGTCGCGGGGGAGCCTTTCGCGCAAAGCGGGCACTCCGACGGCGCGTAGGTCGGGATGAAGAGGGTCCAGAGGGCGTGAAACGGCACGTCGAGTGTCGCCGCTCCGCCTGACCGGTCTACGAGGACCGCTGCGCCGATCACCGTCCCTGCTGCTGATCGCACCGCGTCGATCGTCTCCTGCACCGATCCTCCGGTGGTCATGATGTCGTCCACCACGAGCACGCGTTCTCCGCGACCGAGCATGAAGCCGCGGCGTAGCTCGCGACCGGCGTTATCTTCGCGGCGTTCCGCGTAGACCGCGCGCGCGCCCAGCTGTCGCGCGAGCTCGTGCGCCAGGATGATCCCTCCGGTCGTCGGGCCCGCGACGGTCGCGAGGTCGAGGGTTCGCGCCCACTCCGCGATCCCGCGGCACAGTCGCTCGGTCTCCACTGGCCGCTGCAGCACCTGGAACTTCTCGAGATATGTGGGCGAGTGCTTGCCCGACGCGAGCACGAAGTGACCCTCGCGCAGAGCACCCGACGCGCGAAAGATGCGCTCGACCTCGGCGGGAGTGATCGGCATCGCGACGTATTCTGCGCGGATGCGCGCGCTGACCGTTATCCCGAAGAAGCCTGGTACCGCTGAAGTGCGTGAGGTCCCCGATCCGGTGCCTGCCGATGACGAGGTCGCGATCGATGTGATCCGCGTCGGCCTCTGCGGCACCGACGCGGAGATCGATCACGGCGAGTACGGCGTCGCGCCCCCAGGTTCGGACTTCTTGATCCTCGGACACGAGAGCTTCGGCCGGGTCACACGGCGCGCGCGCACCGCCGGTAAGGGCATGGAGCTGGTCGAATCCACACTGGTGGTCGCAAGCGTGCGGCGGCCCGATGGCTGTCCGAATTGTTCTCGCGGCGAAGCGGACATGTGCCTTTGGGGCGACTACACCGAGCGCGGCATCCGCGGTATCCACGGCTTCTGCGCCGAGCGCTATGCGGAACGACCCGAATACCTTTTCCCCGTACCTGATGAGATCGCCGATGTGGCGGTCCTTCTCGAGCCGCTGACCATCAGCGAGAAGGGGTGGCGTCATCTCACCGCGGCGCAACGGCGCATGACGGTATGGGAGCCGAAGCGGGCAATCGTGACCGGCGCCGGGCCGGTCGGGATCCTGGCCGCTGTCCTCCTGCGGCTCCGCGGGCTCGAAGTCACAGTCGTCGACCGCACCGAGAGGTCCGACCGCCGCGCGCTCCTCGCGAAGATCGGCGCGGGCTACGCAGCCGCCTCCGTCACGCCGCTCGGCGAGGTGGCCGGTCCGAACGGCTACGCCGACGTCATCCTCGACGCGACGGGCAGCTCGGAGGCGGCGTTCGCGGCGATGGACCTTATCGGGCCGAACGGAGCGGTGATCCTGACGAGCGTGACCGGGGGGACGCGTTCTCTCGAGGTCCCCGCCGACGACATCAACAAGCGCCTGGTCCTATCGAACGCGCTGGTCCTAGGGACGGTGAACGCAAACGCGGTGGATTTCCGGCAGGGCCTCGTCGACCTGGCCGCGGCGGAGCGTCGCTGGCCCGGTTTCCTCCTGTCTCTGATCACGCGCCGGGTGCCACTCGAGAGAGCCGCCGAAGCGCTGCGGCACGATCCGGCACAGATCAAGCAGGTGGTCGAGATCCGACCATGAAGGTGCACGATGTGTCGCTCGTCCTGCGGCCCGACATGGTCACCTGGCCTGGCGAGCCGGGACCCAAGTTCATGCCGCTGCGCCGGATCGCGATGGGCGACACCGCGAACGTTTCGCTGATCACCTTTGGGAATCACACCGGCACGCACGTCGATCCACCGATCCACTTCATCGAGGGCGGGAACACCGTCGACAAGCTCCCGATCGATGCCCTGGTCGGCCCGTGCCGCGTGGTCGCATTCCCCGAATCGGGCCACATATCAAGCGGATGGCTCGATAGCTCAGGCATTCCAGCCGGAGCGGAGCGACTCCTCTTCAAGACCCGAAACAGCGAGCGGTGGGCCGGCCCGACCGCGGGATTCACCCGCGACTTCACGGCCATCGATGCGAGCGCGGCGCGCTGGTGTGTCGAACGTCGGGTCAAGCTCGTCGGCATCGACTATCTCTCGATCGAGCCGCAGGGCCCCGAGAAGCAGGGCTACCCGGTGCACAACACGCTGCTGCGCGCAAACGTGGTGATCATCGAGGGGCTCGATATGCGCGGGGTCGCACCCGGCGAATATGACCTCGTCTGCGCGCCGATCAAGCTGCTTGATGGAGACGGCGCGCCCGCGCGCGTGTTCCTCATCGAGCGGTGACGGACGCCGGCGCGGACTACCGGTTCCGCGACGGGGCGGCTCACCTCATCGCCGAAATCGATGCGGCGCTCGATCGCGGCGAGATCGACGAGGCCGGCTGGCATGCCCGTGTCGCCGACATCGTCCGCCCCGCATATCTCGCGGCCACGACCCCGCAGGCACAGTCGGGACACTCCGGAGATGCGGTGGCATGGGAGCACGCTCGCGGGATCATCGCCGACGCGATCGACCGCGACGGCACGTTCCTCGACGTCGGCTGCGCGAATGGGCTTCTTATGGAGACGATTGTCGGCTGGTGCGCTGCGAGAGGGATCCGGATCGAGCCGTATGGGCTCGACATCGTCGTCGAGCTCGCCGCGCTCGCTCGCGCGCGCCTGCCGCAGTACGCGGAGCGGATCTTCGTCGGCAACGCACTGACATGGTCGGCGCCGATGCGATTCGACTTCGTACGCGTCGGCCTCGAGTATGTCCCGCCGCGACGACGACGCGACCTCGTCGCGCGCCTGCTGCACGAGGTCGTCGCCGGTGATGGCCGCCTTGTGATCGGCGTGTACAACGAGGACGTCGATCTCGCGCTCACGCTTCGCGGCATCGTCGAGGGCTGGGGCTACCGCGTCGCCGGGCGCTCCGAGCGCCGGCATCGAAACCGTGCCAACGAGGTGCACCACGTGCTCTGGATCGACGCCCCGGCACGTACCATGGCGTAGATGGCGATCACCCAGCGCCCGCTCGTCCTGCGGCGCGACCTGATCCGCATCTTCGGCGAGGACCGTCTCGTCGCCGTGATCCGGACGCCGACGCCCGAGCTTGCGCGCCAAGCAGCGCGTGCGATGAGCGAAGGTGGCATTCGCCTTGTCGAGATCACGTTGACGGTCCCTGATGCTTTCGAGGTCATCGCGGAGCTCGCCACGGACGACGCTTTTGCCGCGCGCGGATCGATCGTCGGTGCCGGGACCGTGCTCTCGGGAAGGCAGGCGGAAGACGCGCTGGTCGCGGGCGCACGCTTCCTGGTATCGGCCGTCCTGGTCCCCGAGATGATCCAGGCGGCGCGCGCGCGCGATGCCATGAGCATGCCGGGCACGATGACGCCGACGGAGATGGTGAAGGCGGCCGAGCTGGGCGCGGACTTCATCAAGGTCTATCCCGTCTCCGCGATCGGTGGACCCGACTTCATCAGCAACGTCCGCCGCGCTCTCATCCACTTGCCGCTGGTCGCGACGGGGAACATCGAGCTCGAGGAGATCCCGGACTACTTCGGCGCCGGCGTGGTCGGGTTCGGTGTCGGGGGGCCGCTCATTCGCACCGATCTGCTGGAGCGCGGCGACGTCGCGAGCGTGATCGCGAATGCGGAGCGCTATCTCGCTGCGACCCGCCGCCCCGCCACGAATTGATGCTGAGCCGAGCGAGGAGCGGCTCCGCCGCGACGAGCGAGTCCGGGCGCCGCGGCGTGTCTCGGGCGTAGCCCGGGATTGAGATAACCGCGCATGCCCCGCGACCTTCCCCTAGGAAACGGCGACTTCCTCGTCACGTTCGACGCGCGTTACCAGCTCCGCGACATCTTCTACCCGAACGTCGGCCTGGAGAACCACACCGTCGGCGAGCCGTCCCGTTTCGGAATCTGGGTCGACGGGCAGTTCGCGTGGACCGGCGACGATGGCTGGGAGCGTCACATCAACTACGAGCACGAGACGCTGGTCGGGGACACCGACCTGGTTCACGCCAAACTCGGCGTGAGCCTGCACTTCCGCGACGCCGTCGACTTCGACCGGAACCTCTATTTCAAAGAGGTGACCGTCGAAGACATGTCCGGCCAGGACCGGCAGGTCCGCCTTTTCCAGCACTTCGACGCGCACCTCTTCGGGAACGACACCGGCGACTCGGCGTACTACGACCCGCGCTCCCAGGCCGTCGTCCACTACAAAGGACGGCGGTACTTCCTCATCTCGGGTTCGAGCGGAGGGAGCGCGTACGGTCTTTCCTCCTTCGCCATCGGGCAGAAGGACGCCCCCGGGAAGGAGGGGACGTGGCGGGACGCGGAAGACGGCGAGCTCTCGCGCAACCCGGTCGCGCAAGGCTCGATCGATAGCGTGGGTATGGTGGCCGTCACGGTCCCGGCCAAAGGCAGCGCGACGGCCGTGTTCTGGATCGCCGCGGGGCAGGCCTACGAAGACGTCCGCGAGCTCGACAAGCTCGTGCGTGAACGGACGCCCGCGTCGTTCCTCGCGCGGACGAAGGATTACTGGCGCCTCTGGGCGAACAAGGACGAATCCATCGCCGACCACCTCCCGAGCGAGATCTGCGGTCTGTACAAACGCTCGACGCTGGTGATCCGGACGCAGGTGGACAACCGCGGCGCGATCATCGCGGGCAACGACTCGGACGTCCTCCGCTTCAATCGCGACACGTACTCCTATCTTTGGCCGCGCGACGGGGCGCTCGTCGCCGACGCGCTCGACCTGGCCGGTTACGGCGAGGTCACGCGGAGGTTCTTCTTTCTGTGCGGGGAGCTCATCACGCGCGAGGGCTACCTGCTCCACAAGTACAACCCGGACGGCTCGCTCGGGTCCTCGTGGCATGCCTGGTCCACTCCGGATGGGCGGCTCGAGCTGCCGATCCAGGAGGACGAGACCGGCCTACCCATCTGGGCGCTTTGGCAGCACTACGAGCGCGACCGTGACATCGAGTTCATCCGCCCGCTGTACCGCAAGCTCGTCCGCACCGGCGCCGACTTCATGGCGACGTATCGCGAGCCGCGGACCAAACTGCCGGCACCCTCGTTCGACCTGTGGGAAGAGCGACGCGGGATACACGCCTTCACGACGGCCGCGGTCTGGGCGGGCCTCACGGCGGCACGCAACTTCGCGGTCGCGTTCGGCCAGCACGAGCTGGCCAAGCGTTATGCCGTGGCGGCGCAGGAGATCCGCGATGCCGCGCTCACGCACCTCTGGGACGCGGATCGTGGTCGGTTCGTCCGCACCGTGACGGTTCTGCCCGACGGCACGATCGTGAAGGATGCGACGATTGACATCTCGCTCGCCGGGATCTTCCTATTTGGTCTCCTGCCCGCGAGCGACGAGCGTGTGATCTCGACGATGCACGCGATCGAACAGCGCCTCTCGGTGAAGACTCCGGTCGGCGGGCTCGCCCGCTACGAGAACGACTATTACTTCCAGGTCTCGCCGGACATCGCCAATGTGCCCGGGAATCCGTGGTTCGTGGCGACGCTCTGGCTCGCCGAGCACCTGATAGCGATCGCCACGACACCCGAGGATCTCGAGCGCCCGCGGGCGTACCTCGAGTGGTGCACCCAGCGCGCGCTGCGGTCGGGGATCCTCTCCGAGCAAGTGCACCCGTACACAGGCGAGCCCTTGTCGGTGTCGCCGCTAACGTGGTCGCACGCCGCGTTTGTGAGCGCGGTGCAGCATTACTCAAGACGCTCGGCGCTGATCAAGGGCCGCCTGCGGGAGAAGGTGCGGACGGCCGGCGAGGTGATCGTGTGAGAGGTCCGCTCACGTACAGCGCGGCGATCGTCCTGGCCGCGACGGCGCTCGTCGGCTGCACCACCGCGGCGCCGCCGCCTCCGGCGACACAAGGGGTCGGCCTACAGGCGACCTTCGTCCTCGCGAACCCGGCGGGCCTCCTCGCGCTCGATGACGCGGGCAGGGCACTCGGCCGGATCGTCGACCTGCCGCCTCAGAGCGCCCCGGCAACACCGGTCTTGCATCCATCGGGCAAGTCGGTCGTCTTCGCACTCACGCAGCAGCCCGACAAGAAGACGGGCTTCGGTTCCGATCTCTTTTCCGTGAATCTCGACGGCACCGGCTTCCGGCCGGTCGTTCAACACGAGGGCGACAACGTCTTCTACGCTTCGCCGCGGTTCGACAGCACCGGAAACGTCCTCTATTTCCACCGGCGCGCGGCCATCATCCAGGCCGGCTCGTTCGTCGGCAACGAAGACTCGATCGAACGCCTCGACCTACGTAGTGGCGAACGAAAGCGGATCTTGATGAACGGCGCCGATCCGGCGCTCTCACCCGATGGCAAGCTCATCGTGTACGTCCATCTGACGCAGGGCCAGCCCGATGGTCTCTGGAGCGCAGGCATCGACGGTTCGAACGCCCGGCCCTTCTTCAAGACGAAGGACACCTGGTGGTATCTGCAAGCACCACGCTTCTCGCCGAACGGCTGCGAGATCGTGTTCTCCGCGGCCGGCCACACGGTCGCGTCGCTGCCGCTCGGTGCGAAAGCCGGATTCGCGCACCTCAACATCCCGTCGGAGCTATATGTCGCCCCGTGCGACGGTACGAGCGTCAAGACGATCGGTCAGACCGGGGACGATGTGGTGCCCGCGTGGTCGCCCGACGCGACGCGCGTGGCCTACGTCGGGACGGGGGCCTTCTTCATTTTGACGCTCGCGTCCGGGAACGTGCGCACGATCGCGCAGGGTCAGGACTTCTTCTTCGGCGACCTCGTCTGGCTCAGGTGACGGGTATCGACTGAGAAACAGCGGCCGCAGGCGGGCACGACCGCTGCAGGGTCGAGCGCGTCGGCCGACAGTCGAAAGCCGTAACGCCGGACTGAATAGGGAGTGTTCTCATGTCGCAGGAAAAAGAGCGCGGTTTTGCGGCCATGGATCCGGAAGAGCGCCGGCGCATCGCGGAGAAGGGCGGCGAGACCGTCAGCAAGGACCGCGAGCACATGTCCGAGATCGGTCGTAAGGGCGGCGAGGCTTCCGCCGAGAGCCGTGACAACGACGATCGCGCGGGAAAGAAGAGCTAGCGCTAGCGAGGCTCGAGGCGGGCGCCCCCTGGGGGCGCCCGCCGGGGTTACTCGTCCGGGCGTGCGAAGCGATACCCCACCCCGCGAACGGTCTGGATGAGCTTGGGCTCGTCGGGGTCCGGCTCGATCTTGTCGCGGAGCCGGCCGACGTACACCTTGAGGTACTGCGTCTCGTAGCGGTACTCGGGTCCCCAGACCCGTGTGAGGAGCGCATCGTGCGTGAGAGCCTCGCCGGGATGGGTGGCGAGCTCCGTAAGGAGGTTGAACTCCGTCGGAGTGAAATGGATGTCCTTTCCTGCGCGGCGCACGCGGCGGGCCGTGAGGTCGACCACGAGATCGTGGCTCTCGATGATGCCGATGCGCGACGAGCGCGGTGCCGAACGGCGAAGCACGCTCTCGATCCGCGCGACGAGCTCGCGCGGTGAGAACGGCTTTGTCAGGTAGTCGTCCGCGCCGAGGCGCAGGCCTTTGATCTTGTCCTCTTCGAGCCCTCGCGCGGTGAGCACGATGATCGGGAGGTCGGTCTTTTGCCGCACCTGCTCGAGCAATGCGAAGCCGTCACGACGCGGCATGGCAAGGTCCAGGACGACGAGGTCGGGGCGTTCCGAGTAGATCATCGCGAGTGCCTCGTCGCCATCCGCGGCCTCGAGAGGCGTCAGGTCCTGGCGCGCGAACGACAGCGAGCTGCGAACGAGCGCACGGACGTCTGGCTCGTCGTCAACGATGAGGACCTTCAAGTGGCGAGCGGGAGGGACGTGACGAACGCGGCGCCCCCGCCAGGATTCTCTTCGTACTCGAGCGTGCCACCGTGAAGAGTGACCAGCGAGCGCGCGATCGCGAGTCCGAGGCCCGAGCCCGGCGTCCCGTTGGCGCTCTTCCCGCGGAAGAACTTGTCGAAGATGTGCTGTCGATCCTCGGATGCGATCCCCGGTCCGTGGTCCCGCACCACGATGCGCAGGGCGTCGCCCTGCCGGTGTGCCGCGACGAGGATCGGCGTGCCCTGAGGCGCGTAGCGGATCGCGTTCACGATGAGATTCGCGAGCGCTTGCGACATGCGGCTGCGATCGGCGACCACGAGCGGGCCATCGGGATCCACATCGAGTGAGATCCACTGGCGTCTCTGTTTCGCGAGGACGGCGTGATCCGCAACGACGTCGCGGACGAGTGCGACCGCGTCGAGCTCCTCTTTCTCTAGCGCGATCTGCCCGTCTTCGAGGCGTGCGATCTCGAGGAGCTGCGAGGTGAAGTCCTCGAGGCGTCGCACATTGCGCTCGGCGCTCTCGGCGAGCTCGCGCTGCGCCACCGTGAGAGCACCCGGGCGCTCGCCCAAGAGCAGCTCCACGGCGCCGCGAACGACGGTGAGCGGGCTGCGGAAGTCGTGCGACATGGCGGCCAGGAACTCGCTCTTGATGCGATCGGCCTGCCGGAGTGCGGCCGCCTCGGCGGCCTGCCGTACGAACTTCTCGCGCTGCGCCCGTAGGTGCTCGAGCTCGCGCAGAAGGCCGGACATCATGTACGCGGCGAGGACCATCACGCTGACGTGGAATGCGAGCCGAGGCGGCTCAACGACGAGGCCGTACGTTTCGGCCCGGTAGGCGGCGATTGCGACATAGGCGATCGCAAGCGTACCGGCAGCCGCGAACGCGCCGGCGGTCCCGAAGCGGAAGCCCCCGGCGATGATCATCAAAGTAGCGACGACGAACGTCGTCCAGCTCGGATCCGCCGCGAAGACGAGCATTCCGAACGCGACGATGCTTACATCGATTACGAACATCGCTCGATTGATCCGATCGAAAGTCGCGGGCGCCACCTTGCTGTGCAACAGCCAGTAGATGCTGGCGGCGTAGATCAGGACAAAGGTCCCCAGACCGTAGAGGTACGCCGGGCCGATGTTCGGGAAGAGTGGTCCCAAGAAAAAGATGAGGCCGGCGCCACCCAGGCGCGCCCAGTTGAACGTTCGTTCGAGACGTTCGGCCACGCGCGGCTAAGGTAACGCGCGCCGTGACCGCATGACCGCGGAAGCCAGGTTCGATGCCGGCTCGATACGGATCGTGCCCTGATCCACTCGGGAGAAACCCCCACGATACGAGACGCGCATCACGATCCGCTCGCCCTGCGGCTCGCGCGCATGACCGCCGACGGCGCGAGCGTCGGCCGATCTGCCAGCAGGGCGCGGCGCTCTTCATCGATCATTTCGATGAACGCATCCACCGCACGCTCGCGCCACTGCTTGCCCCGCTGGCGAAGCAATTCGGCACGCACCGCATCCCACGCAAGCCCCTTGCGGTAGGGCCGGTCGGTGGTCATGGCGTCGTACGCGTCCGCGACCGAGATCACCGACACCTCGAAGGGCAATTCGTCTCCCTTGAGCCCGCGCGGGTATCCCATTCCGTCGTGGCGCTCATGGTGCGAGAGGACGAGCTCGGCACCTTCCCAGAACTCCGGAAGCCGCTTCAGCAGCCGGTGGCCGATCTCGGTGTGCCGACGCATCTCCTTCTGCTCCTCGTCGGTGAGCGGGCCAGGCTTGAGGAGCACCAGGTCGTTCGTGCCGATCTTGCCGATGTCGTGCACGCGCGCGGCGTCACGGATGAGCTCGACCTGCGTGTACTCGAGCTTGAGGCGCTTCGCCAGCCGCTCGGCGAGGTTCGCCACACGCTGTGAGTGACCGTGGGTGTATGGATCCCGGAGGTCGATGAGGTCGGCGAGCTCGAGGATTGCCGTCTTGGTCTGCTCGCGGACGCGCGCGCTATCGCGGAGGGTGAGCAGTACCACAGCCATCGGTACGGCAAACAGCACGAGCGTCCATGGTTGTGACTGAGCGGCGATGGCACCGAGCGCGCCCATGAGCAGCAGGGCTGCCTCGTAGGGCACCAGCCTGCGGTGCAAGCGCCACCAACCGATGAGCGGGTGACGCTTGAGTTGCAGCGCCACCACGATGTCGACGAGCGTCGTGTGGACGAGATAGTTCGCCACCGCCGCAAGCAAGATCGCCCACGGCTCGCGGACCACGATCGAGCCTGGCCCGGCGATGAGGACGTAGACCGTCGCGGCCGCACCGGTCGCGAGGACCGAGGCGGCGGTGTTGAACCCGCGGCTGTACCAGCGCTGCCGGACGCCGCGGAAGTGAAGGGCGATGAGCGTGCTCGCCGCCGTCGCGACCATCGCGTAGAAGGGTCCGAGTAGCAGAGCTGCCGCGAACGTCGCGGTCTCGTCGACAGTCATCTTCACCTTGACCGACAGGTGCACGGGCCAGAGCTGCCCGACCGCGGCCATGACGATGACGAGCGCGAACAGCAGCGTGTCCGATGACGTGAGGTCGCCTCGGAAGCCGGCGCCCGCGGGGAGGGCCGCGAGCGCCGCGCCGAGGACGGCGAGGATGTAAAGACGAAGTGGCCAGCGAAGGCGTGACATGGGCTAGAGCCCGATCAGCGTGTATCTCACAAATGTCGTGACGTTGGACTTTCCGTAGGCCGCTGAGCTCAGCCGCAGGTACGTGCCCGTCACCGTGGTCTTGGTGTCGAACGATGCACTCGCCTTTACCGTGACCTTGACGACGACCGGCACCCCCAGCGAAAGAAGCCCATTTGCCGGCAACGACCTGGTGATCTTCGCCGTCATAGGAACCGACCCGGGAAGCGCGACGACGGCCGCGATCGCGTTCGACGGAACGAGGAGCTCGAATGCGACCGGCTCTTTGATGGCGGAGAGGTACTCGGCTGGAAATGCCGTCGTGACGTCTACAAGAGCCCCATTCACGAGAAAGACCGGGTCCTCCTCGCACCATTCCGGCCTCGCGGCGGCCGTAGTGCCGAGCGCGAGCGTTGAGATGACCGTGCACACCGAGAACGAAAGCGCGAGCACGAACTTGCCAATCCGAAGCGATCCCAAAGTCCACCCCCACCAAAAGTCGCCGTGAGTGTTTCGTCCGATCAGTACGAAGTGAGTACGCAGGGAGGATGAGTTGACGACAGCGAAGAGTCGTGTCGCACCAGTCGCAGCACGCGTCAACACAGGGGTGGTGAATAGACGGTAAACGTCAGGAGCTACGCGGTCGGAGGCAAGGGATAGCCCGCGATCGCAGGCTCACCACGGAGTCGCGCGTAGCCGGGCTTGATACGAGCGTAGATGATCGCGACACGTTCGTCGTAGCCAACGAACGCGCTCTTCATCGCGTTGATCGACAGGCGCTCCACTTCCGCAAGCGTGAGCCCGAACGCGTGGGAGAGTCGCTGGAGCTCCTCCGAGAGCGTGACATGGGACATGAGCCGGTTGTCCGTATTCACCGTGACCCGGAAGCTCTGCGCCAGAAAGTGGCGGATCGGATGCTCTGCCAGAGTCGGAACGGCGCCGGTATCCACATTGGATGACGGGCACAGCTCGAGCGGGATGCGTTTGTCGCGCACGTAGGCCGCGAGCGGACCGAGCTTCACGACCTTCCCGTTGCTGATCGCCATGTCCTCGACAAGACGCACCCCGTGCCCGATGCGGTGCGCACCGCAGTACTGAAGCGCCTGCCAGATAGATGGCGGGCCGAAAGCCTCGCCCGCGTGGATCGTGATCGAGAAATTCTCGCGCCGGCACAGCTGGAACGCTTCGATGTGCGCCTTCGGTGGATGGCCCGCCTCCTCGCCCGCGATGTCGAATCCGACCACGCCGCGCTCGCGGTTCGCGACCGCCAGCTCGGCCATCTCGAGCGAATCGGTGCGGTCGCGCATGGCGCAGATGATCTGACGCATGGCGATGCCACGCTCGTGTTCCGCGCGGGCGAACCCCTTCTCCACGGCCTGGACGACTTGCTCGAGGTTAAGACCGCGCTCGGTGTGGAACACGGGCGCATATCGCACCTCCGCGTAGACGATGCCGTCGCGCGCGAGATCCTCGCCGCACTCGTACGCGACGCGCTCGAGCGCCTCCTCCGTCTGCATGACCGCGATCGTGTGCGCGAAGCCTCGCAGATAGAGCGAGAGCGATCCCGAGGCCGCGCTCGCATGGAACCACCGGCCTAGCTCGGCCGCATCAGTCGTCGGCAGGCCCGCGTAGCCGATGTCGCGGGCGAGGTCGACGACCGTTGCGGGACGCAAGCCACCGTCGAGATGGTCGTGGAGCAAGACCTTGGGCGCCGCGCGCAACGTCTCGAGCGGGATCACGCGGTCATAAGTCCCAAGACAGTGAACGCGTCCATGTCGCCTCCTGCGCGAGACCGGCGTGACGCAGAGATGCTAGGGGCCTCGCTAGAGGCTCGACCAGCGCGCGAGGAGCGACCCGATCGAAATCGCGACCATCCCAAGCCATAACAGCCGAAGCGCAGCCTCGGGAGCGGCAATGAGCCGGAAGGCGTCGAGCGGATCGGTGGATCCGTCGGCATAGCGAACCTCGCCGCGCACTTCGACGGCTTTGCGACGAATGCGCCGCACTGGCGTTGAGAGCCTTCGCTGCGCGAGGCTGAGGAGCGACGCGCCGAAGGCCGCGGCAACGGTCGCGACGGCCGGCGCGCCGACGGCAGCAGCGGTCGCGATGACGGGGAAGCCACCCCAGGCGAGTGCGAAGCCGAGATCGGAGTGAACGAGCGGCACCTCAAACGCGTAGAGGACGACGAGCGCCGCTCCGACCGCGACGAGCGCAAGGAACCAGGGACCGAGCGTCGAAGCAGCGATCAACCCGAGCGCGACCGCAGCGAGAAGTCCAATTGAGCCGAGCGTGACGAGTATCGCGGACGGGATGTGCGTGCCGAGGGGCCGTCCACGTAACTCGTCGAACGAGTGCGCAGCGACGCCGACAGCTAGGAAGAACGCGAGGAGCGCGCCGGCGACGACTCGCGGATCCGGCATCGGAGCCAACGCGGCGCCGAACAAGACATACGAGAGATGCCACAGGGTGTAGGGCGGGTGGAGCAACGTCCAGTAATCGCGGATTCCGCCGGGCCGAAGCGCGTAGAAGGCCGCGCCGCGTTCCGCGGCTGGCACGACCGAGGGCTGCGTTCCGGCTGGCGCGACCGAAACCCTCTCTACGCGGCGGTATCCCCACCCTCCATCAGGTGGGGACCCCTCCGCCGCGCGGGGTCCCTCGGTCGCGCCATCCTTCACTCCGGACATCACAACGCCAGCGCCGAAGCTCATCCGTGAGCTCCGAACATCGATGAACCCGGCGTCCCGCCAGTAGCGGTCAAGATCGTCTTGCGTGTGCGCCGCGTTGAAGCGCTCGATGCTTCCGGAGAGGAATGCGCCGACGCTCGCCCAGCGCTCGGAGATCGCGCGGCCGATGAGTGGTAGGCCCGTCCGCGTGTAGACCCGCCAGAGCGCTCGAAGCCACGGGTTGGGCGGCACGCCGAAGTCAAGCCCGGCGATGCGTCCGCCGGGGCGCACGACACGCGCAAGCTCGCGCATTACCGCGGCGGGGTCATCGACGTACCGAAGCAGATAGGTGAATGTCAGGTGGTCGAACGACTCGTCCGGGAACGGCAGCCGCTCGGCGCGCCCGCGCACGAGCGGCATGTGGCCGTTGCGAGCCGCGGCGGCCGAAAGCATGTCGGCGCTCCGGTCGAGACCGACGACGCGACATCCGTAGCGCTGGCGCAGCGCGCGGGCGACGAGCCCGGTGCCCGTCGCCACATCCAGGACGACATCGTCCGGCGCGGCCCCCAGCGAGGACACAAGACGCGCGCGCCAGCGCGGGTCCTGGCCAAAGGAGAGCAGGGCGCCAGCCTTCTCGTACGTGCTCCCGATCCCGGTGAAGATTCGCGGTGCGTCGGACGAGGGCATCTGCCCTCCCACTATGCGCGGACGGCGCTGCTCGGATCGTCACCCGCCCGGATGCGCCAGCCGGAGCGATACGGCGACCCGAACACGATGTCATCCGGGCGCACCGGAACGCGGTTGAGCTCGCGGCCGGTGGCGGCGCGGATGGCCGCGACTATCGCGGGTGTGCTCGAGATCGTGGGCGGCTCGCCGACACCCTTCGCGCCGTACGGCGCGTCGGGATGCGGATGCTCGATGAGGTCGACGACGACCGGGGGCATGTCGAGTGTCGTCGGCAGGAGATAGTCGGTGAAGGAAGCGTTACGGACCTGACCGTCTCTCAGCTGCACCTCTTCCATCACGGCGAGGCCGAGGCCCTGCGCGATCCCACCCTCGATCTGACCTATGACCGCGAGCGGGTTGATGGCCTTCCCCACATCCTGTGCGGTCGCGATCTGCACGACCTTGACGAGTCCTGTATCGACGTCGACGTCGACCACCGCACGATGCGCGGCGAAGAGGAACGCGACGTGGCCCTGATTCTGCGTCGTTGGATCACGCGGCTCCGTATCGCGATGGCGGTGGGTGACGGTCTTGTCGATCGGCTCCTCGAGAAGCGCCGGGAGGTCATCAGGTGATCGCCCGGTCTTACGAGCGCGCGCCAGCAGCTCCGCCTTCACCTCGCGACAGGCGGCCAAGACCGCGCCGCCGGTCATCCACGTCTGCCGCGACGCCGATGATGATCCCGCCGAGCCAATGGTCGTGTCCGGAGGATCGATCTCCACACGCTCGACACCCAGCTCGCTGCGCGCGATCTGCACGCAGACAGTGACGATCCCCTGACCCACCTCAGCGGCGGCGGTATGGACGCGAGCGAACGGACCTCGCTCATCGCGCCCCAGGCGCACGCGGGCCGTCGAAAAGTCGTCGAAGCCGTGCGAATAGCAGACGTTCTTCATGCCGGCGGCGAAACCGACACCCCGGCGGACGCCCTCGCCGAACGTCAGATTACCGGCACCGCCGGGCAGACCGATCGGATCGCTCGCGATCTCCGTTTCCGGCAGCGGGAGGTCCGCGCAGCGGCGCACGATCTGCGCGACCGGTGCGCTTCCTTCGACCGGTTGGCTCGTCACGATCCGGTCGCCGTTGCGCAGCGCGTTCTTCTCTCGAAGCACCACCGGATCGATGCCGAGCTTCGCCGCGAGCTTGTCCATCTGGGCCTCGTAGGCGAAGCACGACTGGACCGCACCGAAGCCGCGCATCGCGCCGGTCGGCGGGTTATTGGTGTAGGCGCCGACCGCGTGGATGCGCGCATTGGGTACGCGGTACGGGCCTGCGCCGAAGCACGCCGCGTTCGCAACGACCGCGGGACTTGACGACGAATACGCGCCGCCGTCCAGAACGATGGTCGCGCGCACGAAGGCGAGCTCGCCGGTCCTCGTCGCCCCGTGCGCGTACCAGAGCTTCGCGGGATGCCGATGGACGTGGCCGTAGAAGGATTCCTCGCGGCCGTAGGTCATCCGGACCGGCCGCTTGGTCGCGAGCGCGAGGAGGCACGCGTGGATCTGGAGCGTCACGTCTTCACGCGCTCCGAACGCGCCGCCCACGCCGGCGAGCACAAGGCGCACCTTCGACTCGGGCAGGCCAAGGCACGGCGCGATCTGCCGCAGGTCCTCGTGCAACCACTGCGTGGCAACGTGCAGCTCGACGCCGCCGTCGCGGCGCGGGATGGCGAGTCCGGCCTCCGGGCCCAACGCCGCTTGGTCCTGCATCGCGAGCTCGTATTCACCTTCGATCACGACGTCTGCGTGCGCAATTGGATCGCCATGCACGACGACCACGTCTTCGATGACGTTCCCTTTGCTGTGGAGTTTCAGGGCGTCCGGCTGCAGCGCGGCGACCGGATCGGTGATCGGCGGCAGGACGTCGTATCGGACCCCGATGGCGCGAACAGCGAGACGCGCTTCCTCGGCGCTCTCCGCGGCGACTATCGCAACGGGCTCGCCGGCGTACCGAACCCGACCCGTCGCCAGCACCGGTTGGTCGAGCTTCATGAGACCGAAGAGCTCGCGCGTGGGCAGCTCCGTCGACGTGATCACTGCGCGCACGCCGCTCAACCGTTTCGCTCCTGAGATGTCGATATCGAGGATGCGGGCGTGCGGGTGCGGGCTTCGAACGGTCGCGCCAAAAAGCATCCCCTCCCGGTTGAGATCGCTGCCGTAGAGGAACTCGCCCTTCACCTTGGGCACGGCATCCGGCCGCTCGACCGACTCGCCGACCCCGCCGCGGATCCTCGCCCGGACCGGTGCGACTGTCATCGCCCGTACATTCCGGCAGAGGCCCGCTGCACCGCCTCAAGGATCTTTCCGTAGCCGGTGCAACGGCAGATGTTCCCGGAGAGCGCTTCGCGCACTTCCTGATCGCTGGGCTCGGGGTTCTCTTTCAGCAGGGCATACGTAGAGACGATGAGGCCAGGAGTGCAGAACCCGCACTGCACCGCACCCATGTCGACGAACGCGCGCTGTACCGGGTGGAGTCGGTCGCCATCCGCGAGCGACTCGACCGTGCGCACCTCGCGGCCAGCCGCTGCCGCGCCGAGCACGAGGCACGCACACACCAGAGCGCCATCCAACAGCACGGAGCACGAGCCGCATTCGCCCTGCTCGCAGGCGTTCTTGCTCCCGGGAAGCCCGAGCCGCTCGCGCAGAACTGTTAGCAGGCTTTCGTGGTCGGCTGTTTCGACCTCTCGCTCGTCTCCATTGACGGTGAGCTTCATGCGATCGTCGCGACGCGCGCCAGCGCACGAGATGCCATCACCGCGAGCACGTGTCTCCGGTACGCGGCCGTGCCCCGAACGTCATCGATCGGTCGTGCCGCGGCCGCGGCGAGGCGGCCAAACTCGGTTCGCGCCACCTCGGTCGGCCGCATGCGCCGGTCCCACCCGGCCTCGTCGAATAGGCCGGCCGCGAACTTCTCGGCGTCCGGCGCGCGAAGGATCGTCGGGCCGCATGACCCCAGGCCGACACCGACCCGGCGCCGCGCACGGTCGACAACGAGCGCAAGCCCGGCGACGGCGATCACCATCGCGTTGCGCGTCCCCACCTTCATGAAAGTCTGCGCCGGGCCGGCGTCGTCCCATTCCGCCGCGACCACGATCTCGTCCGGACGCCGCACGCTCTTCTTCGGCCCGGTCATGTAGTCGGCGAACTTCACGCGGCGCTCTCCGGCACGCGACCGCAGCACGACGGTCGCGTCCAGCGCCGCGAGGACGGGAAGCGTGTCTCCGGCGGGTGACGCTGTCCCCAGGTTGCCGCCCAGGGTCCCAGCGTTGCGGATCTGCGGCGAGCCGACGGTCCGCGCAGCCTCGCGAAGAGCGGCGGAGCCCGGGTCGTCCGCGAGCATGCGCGTGTAGGTCACGAGCGCACCCATCCGGATGTGGCCGTTACGATCCAGCGCCTTCAGCTCATCCAGCCGGTCGATCACGATGACGTGGGTCGGTCTCGCGCGTCCGAAGTTGATCTCAACGAGGAGGTCCGTACCGCCCGCGAGGAGGGTCGCGTCCTTAACGCTGGAAAGGTTCTCCAGCGCGTCGTCGACATCCCGGCCGATGTGGACGCTCACGCCCGGGATTATCACTTCCGTGATAGCGAGCCGGTCACTAGCATGGCCGCCAATCGGGAGGGTGTAGCGGTTGGGCGGACTGCTTCGGCCACGTCGTCGGGCGGTACCGACGAAGCCGGATAGCCCCGCGCCCGCGGTGACGCCCGCGCCATGGGATCTCGACCGCCGCCTCGCGGAGTCCCTCGCGCGGGAGTCCGCGCTCGCCGAGGTGCTGCGGGTGATGAGTCGGACCCCTCTCGACCTCCAGGCCGTTTTCGACACAGTCATCCAACGCGCCGCTGAGCTCTGCAGCGCGGACCGCGACGGCAGCCTCTTCCTCATCGACGGCGAGCGCTATCGCTTCGCCGCCGGCACGAGTGTGCAGAAGAGCCCAGGCCTCCTGGCGTGGCGCGAGGGGGCCCGCGAGTACCAGCCCGTGGAGATGTCTTTCATCGTGAAGCACGTGGTGCGCGCGAGGGCTCCCTTCCATGTTCGCGACGCAGCCGTGGACGGCGAAACCGAGAGGTACCGCGAGGAGTCCCTGGCGTTCGGCATGCGCACGTGCCTGGGCGTGCCGCTGATGCGTGACGACAAGGTGGTGGGCGTGCTCTCGCTGACCCGACAAGAGGTCCGCCCGTTCGCCCCGCACGAGATCGATCTCGTGCGGGCCTTCGCCGACCAGGCCGCGATCGCGATCGAGAACACGCGCCTCTTCGATGAAACGAAAGCGGCCCTGGACCAACAGACCGCCGTCAGCGAGGTACTCAAGACGATCAGCGATTCCGCGTTCGACCTCCAGCGGGTGCTCGAGACGCTCGTCGAACAGGCCGCGCGGCTCTGCGACGCCGAACGCGGCTCGATCTATCGGAAGGACTGGCCTCTTTTCCGCACCGCGGCGATGTGGGGCCCGAACATCACGGACGAATACCGGCGCCTCGCGGTCGAGGCGCGAGCCCCCAACCGCGGCAGCCTCGTTGGGCGCACCGCGCTCGAAGGGAAGGTCGTGCACATCGTCGATGTCCTCGCGGATCCCGAATACACAGCCCTCGACCTGCAACGCGCGGGTGGCTTCCGCACGGTCCTGGGAGTCCCGCTGATGCGTGACGAGGTCGTGCTCGGGGTCTTCGTCCTCCATCGCCCGGAGGTCCGGCCATTCACAGAACGTCAGATCGATCTCGTCCGCACCTTTGCCGACCAGGCCGTCATCGCGATGGAGAACGTTCGGCTCTTCAACGAGACGAGGGAAGCCCTCGAGCGCCAGACCGCGACTGGCGAGATCTTGCGCTCGATCGCGTCGTCGCCAAACGATTTGCAACCGGTTCTCGACACGATCGCGGGCAGCGCCGCTCGTTTCTGCGGGGCCTCGGACGTCACCGTATGGCTCGCACGGGGCGACGAGCTCGTTCCCGCCGCGCGTCACGGAGAGCTGCCATGGACGGCCGGGCCGGTTGCCTTTACCCGTGAGTCCGTCAGCGGCCACGCAATCCTCGAGCGACGGACCATACACATCGCCGACATGTTGTCATCCGAGGGCGAGGAATTTCCGCAAACACGCGAGCGCTTCGTCGCGGTCGGTCAACGGGCCCTGCTCGTCGCGCCACTGCTTCGAGAGGGCGTCGCGATCGGCACGATCGCGCTGCGCAAAGCGGATCCGATCCCGTTCACTCCGAACCAGGTGCAGCTGGTCGAGGCGTTCGCCGCCCAAGCGGTCATCGCGATCGAGAATGTGCGGCTGTTCAACGAGACGAAGGAGGCGCTCGAGCGGCAGACTGCGCTCGCTGAGATCCTCGGCGTCATAGCGGACTCTCCCGCCAATCAACAGCCCGTCGTCGATGCGATCGCGCGGAACACGACGCGCTATTGCGGCGCAGAGGACGCCGCGGTCTTCCTCCTCGACGGCGGCGTGCTTCGCCGCGTCGCGCATCACGGACCGCTGCCGACGGTTTCGAACCCGAACCAGCTCGTCGAACGGAGCGCGGTCGCCGGGCGCGCCATCCTCGAGCGCCGCACCATCCACGTCGCCGACGTCGCGGGCGCCGAAGGCGACGACTTCCAGACCACACGAGAGCGGGCAGCGGTAACGGGACAGCGCGGAACTCTCGCGACTCCGATGCTGCGCGAGGGCGTGCCGATCGGGGTGATCCTGCTGCGCAAGCTAGAGCCGACAGGTTTCACGCCGAGCCAGGTCCAGCTCGTCGAGGCGTTCGCCGACCAAGCGGTGATCGCGATCGAGAACGTGCGGCTCTTCAACGAGACGAAGGAAGCGCTCGAACAGCAGACGGCGACCGCGAACGTGCTCAAGAGCATCAGCCGCTCCGCATTCGACCTCCAGTCGGTCTTCGACGTCGTGGTCGAGAATGCCAACAAGCTCTGTCGCGGCGACTGGGCTTACCTCTTTCGCCGCGAAGGTGACGCCTTCCGGCTGGTTTCCTCGGCCGCGGGCATTCCCGATCTTGTGGAGTACGAGCGAGCCCATCCGACACCCGTGTCAAAAAGCACCCTCGTTGGCCGGGTCGTCCTGGCTCGAGGTCCGGTTCGCATTCCGGACATGCTCGCCGACCCCGACTACGACTGGCCCATAAACCGGGAACACGTCGTGCACAGCGCCTTCGGCGTCCCGGTCTTCCGCGGCGCAGAGGTCGTGGGCGTGATCGGTGTCGCCCGCATGGCCGTGAATCCGTTCAGCGACGCTGAGGTCAGGCTCGTCGAGACGTTCGCCGATCAGGCCGCCATCGCGATCGAGAACGTCCGACTCTTCAACGAGACAAAGGAGGCACTCGAGCAGCAGACCGCCACCGCCGAGGTGCTACAGGTCATTAGCCGGTCGGCGTTCGACCTGCACGCGGTCTTCGAGGCGATGGTCGGGCGCGCCGTGGCGATCTGCGCCGCCGATTGGGGTTCGATCCAACAACTCGATGGAGATGCCCTTGTCCCCGTCGTGCAGATGGGCGGCACAGACGAGTGGCGCGCGCTGAACGCGCAGAAGCGGTACACGCCGGATCGCGACACAGTCAACGGAAGGGTCCTGCTCGAAAAGCGGACGATCCATGTCCCGGACGTCCGCGCTGATCCTGAATACGGCTGGTCGGAAGGGGCGGCCGTCGGCTCCTATCGCACATCGCTGGTCGTCCCGATGCTCCGAGAAGATCGCGTGATCGGCAGCTTTGCGATGAACCGCGGCGAAGTCCGTCCGTTCGGCGACCAGGAGATCCGCCTCGTCGAGACTTTCGCGCGGCAGGCCGTCATCGCGATCGAGAACGTGCGCCTGTTCAACGAGACGAAGGAGGCCCTCGAGCAGCAGACCGCGGTCGCGGACGTGCTCAAGACGATCAGCCGATCCGCGTTCGATCTCCAGCCGGTCCTCGACGTCGTGCTCGAGAACGCGGTCCGCCTTGCCGGCGCCGACATCGGTTGGCTCTCGCGTGTCGAGGGCGAGCGGTTCCAGACGATCGCATACAGCAGCAGCTTCCCAGCCGACGTCCGCGAGGCGCTCGCGAGGGATCGCGCGGCTGGCCATTTCGGCGGCGACTGGCGACCGTTCGGGTCCGAGAGCGGCGTGATGGGCACGGTCCTCGAGCGCCGCACGACCGTCCAGATCGCGGACGCGAAAGCCGACCCGGTCCTCGGGAAGTCGCTCGTCGTCCGCTTGACCGAATCGCGGGCCGTCCTCGGAGTGCCGATGCTGCGGGAGGGCAGAGTAATCGGCGGCGTCGTGCTCGCCCGATACGACGTCCTGCCGTTCAACGGGCGCGAGGTCGACCTCGTCCAGACGTTCGCCGATCAAGCGGCCATCGCGATCGAGAACGTGCGCCTGTTTGACGAAACGCGCGCCGCGCTCGAACGCGAGACCGCGGTGGGCAACGTCCTCAAGACGCTCAGCCGGACCGTCTTCGACCTCGAGCCGGCACTGGAGGCCGTCGTCGAAAGCGCGGCGCGCCTTGCAGACGCGGATGTGGCTTGGATGACCAAGCAGGTCGATGCCACCACTTATGACTGGGGGGCCCGATACGCGAAGACAGGCGATCCCGATGTGGCCTTCAGACGGCGGGAGTTCGGTCGAGCGATTCTCCATGTCTCCGGCTCGGTCATGGACAGGCTCATCCGCAACCGGCGCACGATCCACGTGCCAGACATGGCAGCGGAGCCCGACCTGCTGTCCAAATCGAAGGTCGTCCAGGACACGCGCTCACGCTCAGTGCTCGGCGTGCCCGTGCTCAGCGAAAGCGAGGTCCTCGGGGCCATCGTTCTCGGACGACTCGCGGTCCGTCCGTTCTCGGACCGCGAGATCCAGCTCGTCGAGACGTTCGCCGACCAGGCGGCGATCGCGATCCAGAACGTCCGGCTGTTCAACGAAATCCAACAGAAGAGTGGCCAGCTCGAGGTCGCGAGCCGACACAAGAGCGAATTCCTCGCGAATATGAGCCACGAGCTGCGGACGCCGCTCAACGCCATCATCGGGTTCTCGGAGGTCCTACTTGAGCGGATGTTCGGCGAGGTCAACCCCAAACAAGAGGACTACCTGCGCGACATCCTCGGGTCCGGGCGCCATCTGCTGACCCTCATCAACGACATCCTCGATCTGTCGAAGATCGAGGCGGGCCGCATGGAGCTCGAACGAGGCGTGTTCTCGTTACGGGGCGCGCTCGAGAACGGCGTCACCATGGTGCGCGAGCGCGCCGGACGCCATGACATCGCCGTCGCGCTGGACGTCGGTCAGGGGCTGGACGAGATCGCGGGCGACGAGCGAAAAATCAAGCAAGTCATCTACAACCTTCTCTCGAACGCCGTAAAGTTCACGCCCGACGGTGGACGCGTGAACGTGACCGCCGCGCGCGAGAACGGCGCGGCCACCGTGACCGTTCGCGACACCGGCATCGGGATCGCGCCGGAGGATCAAGAACGGATCTTCGAGGAGTTCAGCCAGGTCGGGCGCGATCCGGAGCGGGCGCGCGAAGGGACCGGCCTTGGGCTCACGCTCTCGAAGCGCTTCGTCGAGCTGCACGGGGGAACGATCAAGGTCAAGAGCGCGCCAGGCGAGGGCAGCGCGTTCACGTTTACGCTGCCGCAGCCATGAGCCGCATCCTCCTCGTCGAAGACAACGAGAAGAACATGAAGCTCGCGCGGGATCTTCTTGTGTACAAAGGCCACACGGTCTACGAGGCAACGACCGGCGAAGCGGCTGTGGCGACGGCAACGAAGGAGCTGCCCGACCTGGTCCTGATGGACATCCAGCTTCCCGGCATCGACGGCATCGAGGCCCTGCGCCGGATCCGTGCCGACGGAAACGCGGCGCGCATTCCGATCGTCGCGCTTACCGCGTCGGTCATGGCGAACGATCGCGAGCGCTTCGACAAGGCCGGCTTCGACGCGTTCATCGCCAAACCCATTGACGTCAAGAGCTTCAACGACCAGGTCATACAGCTCATCGCCAAAGGGCGCGCGTGAGCGAAAGGCGCGCTCGCATCCTCGCGGTCGACGACAAGCCGGAGAACATCCGCCTGCTGGAGGCGGTCCTCGTGCCATCCGGCTATGAGGTCATCGGGGCGTCCAGCGGCGAGGAGGCGCTCGCGAAGGTCCGCGAGCGGCCGCCGGACATGGTCCTCACTGATGTCGTAATGCCCGGGATGAACGGGTACGAGCTGTGCCGCAGGCTGCGCGCCGATCCGGCGACGGCGTTCCTGCCGATCGTCACGCTCACCGCGAGCGGTGGAGAGGAAAAACGCGAGGCCCTTGACGCTGGGGCCGACGATTTCGTCGCGAAGCCATTCGACAAGACAGAGCTTCTTGCGCGCGTCCGGTCCCTTCTACGCGTGAAGCGGTACTACGACGATCTGGCGAATGCGCTCGACCGTCAGACTGCGATAGGAGACGTCCTCCGGACGATCGGATCATCCGCATTCGAGATCGAACCTGTTCTTCACGCGGTCGCTCATCATGCCGCAAGGCTGTGCCATGCGCAGAACGTGGTGATCTTTCGCACGCGAGGGAATACCTTCCGCCTGTGGGTCGTCGAGAACGCCATCCCTGAGTTCAGCCGCATCATTGGCGACGAGGACAGTCCCATCGGGTCCGACACGATCGTGGGGCGCGCGCATCTCGAGAAGCGGCCGATCGTCGTGCCCGACATCCGGGAGTATTACCGCGACGCGAGCGGCCCGGCTGCGGAGCTGTCGCGAGTAGGAGAGATCCAAAGCCTACTCGCGGTTCCGCTCATCCGCGACGATCGTGTGCTGGGGGTCATCACGCTCACACGGGCCGCGGTCGCCCCCTTCAGCGAGGAGGAAGTCGCGCTCGTCCGCACCTTCGCTGACCAGGCCGCGATCGCCATCGCGAACGTCGAGCTCTTCGAGACCGTCGAACGGCAGCGCCGGGAACTTTCGCGCTTCCTCTCTCCTCAGATCGCAGCGCTGATCACGAGCGAGCAGGGCGCGAAGATGCTCGATGGACATCGGCGGCAGATCACGGTCGTCTTCCTGGACCTTCGCGGGTTCACCGCCTTCGCCGAGACGGCGGAACCCGAGGAGGTCCTCGGTTTGCTTCGCGAGTACCAGAGGTCGATGGGCGAGCTCATCGTCGCGCACCACGGCACCCTCGAGCACTTCGCGGGCGACGGAATGATGGTGTGGTTCAACGATCCGCTCCCGGTCGAGCGCCACGAGCTGCAGGCGGTCCGTATGGCATGCGTGATGCGCGAGCGGTTCGGCGAGCTGGCCAAAGCCTGGGAGAAGAAGGGCTACGAGCTCGGATTCGGTGTCGGGATCGCGACGGGGTACGCGACGCTCGGTCGCATCGGTTTCGAAGGCCGCTACGACTACGGCGCGATCGGCAATGTCGTCATCCTCGCGCAGCGACTCTCGGCCGAGGCCAAGGCGGGGCAGATTCTTCTGAGTCAGCGCGTCCAAGCGGCGATCGAAGGCGATGCCGAGACGAGCCCCGTAGGCGAGCTGACCCTCAAAGGCTTCACGCGTCCCGTGCCCGCGTTCGACGCTCGCTCCGTCAAGGCGCCAGCAGCAGCGCGCTCGTGAACAACGCGTCAAGGCTGATCGCGCCGGTGGTCGAAGAGGTTCGCGCGAGGAGGGGCTAGGCGAGCCCGGCGCGCTTGAGGAGCGGCTGCAGCTGCTCGGCGGCCTTGGTGCGCACCTCGTCGGGATCCATCTTCGTCGGCCGGCCGTCGCGAACGAGAAACTCGCCGTCCACGAGAACATGCCGCACCGCACGCGAGCCGCCACCGAACAGGATGCGCGCGGCGGGATCGCCGCCGGGTCCATCGAGACGATTGACGTCGAGAACCACGAGATCGGCGCGCTTGCCTTGCTCGAGGGTGCCGACTTCCTGATCGATCCTCAGCATCTTCGCGCCCTCGCGCGTCGCAAGCGCCATCGCGTCCGATGCGGTGAGGGTGCCGAGTCCACTCACGACACGCGCGAGTAGCGTCGCGAGCCTCATCTCCTCGAAGCCATCGAGCTCGTTGTTGCACGCGGCGCCGTCGGCGCCGATCCCGACCGTGATGCGCGCGGCGCGGAGCTTCGCCACCTGGGCTATTCCGGAGCCGAGCTTGAGGTTCGATGAGGGACAGTGCGCGACCGACGTCTTGGTCGTGCGGAGAATGTCGATCTCCTGATCGTCGAGGTGTACGCCGTGCGCGATGATCGCGCGCTCGCAGGCGATCCCGGTGTCGAGCAGGTACTGCATCGGCGTCCGACCGGTGGCCATGACCACGGCGTTGCGCTCGTCGACGCTCTCGTTCGAGTGGGTATGGACCAGAAGGTCGCTCAGCTTCGCAAGCTGGGTGACCGCCTCGAGGAGCTCGCGCGTGCACGACAGCGCGAAGCGTGGCATGTACACGTACCCGATCCTGCCGCTCGACGCCTTATGCCAGCGCTTGGTCAGTGCGCCCGCGGCATCGAGCGATGCACGGGTCGTCTCGACCAAGGTCGGCGGTACGCCCTCGCCGGAATCCATCATGGCCTGCCCGAAGCGGGCGCGGATGCCACTCCGCACCAGCTCCTCCGCCACGATGTCGCCGAACTTCGTCGTTCCCATATCGAGAATCGTCGTTGTCCCGGTCATCAGGAGATCGAGCAGGCCGAGCCGAACGCTGGCGCGCACCGACGCCTCGTCGTGCGCAGCCTCGAGCGGCCATACGCGGGCGCGGAGCCACTGGAGGAGCGGCATATCTTCAGCGAGGCCGCGGAAGAGCGTCTGGACGAGATGGATGTGGGTCTGGACGAGCCCAGGCATGACGACGCATCCCGAGATATCGATGACCTCCGTGTCAGGCGGAGGCGTCACCTGGCCGAGACCGCCGATGCGCGTGCCGCTGACGAGGAGGTCGCCCCACATCGGACGCGGGCTGTCCTTTAGTGGCAGCAACGTCCCGCCGCGCAGGAGAAGGCTCACATCTGATACGCGAGCTCGCGGAGCGCGGTCGCGAGCGCGCGCGTCCCGAGCACGACATCGTCAGCAGTGGTCGCCTCGTCGGGACAGTGCGATCGCCCTCCGATGCTCGGAACAAAGAGCATGCCGACGTTCGCCGCGGCCGTGAGCACCTGCGCGTCGTGGCCCGCCCCGCTCGTCATGTCGCGGGGCTCCATACCGGCCGCGAGGCAGGCCCGGCGGAGAACGTCCGCGATACGAGGTGAGAGTGTCACCGGCGGGCGGTCGCGAAGGGTGCGGATCTCCACGTCCAACTTACGCTCGCGCGCGATCGCTTTGCACGCATCACCGATTTGGGTGAGAAGCTCCGTCCGACGCGCCGGGTCAGGGTGTCGTGCATCCACGGTGAAACGAGCGATGCCTGGAACGACGTTCACCTGGGCGGGCTCCACGGCGATGGTGCCAACCGTCGCAACCGCTGGGTGACCCATGCGGACCGCGGTCTCGGCGATGGCGAGCGTCATCGCAGAGGCGCCGAGCAACGCGTCGCGGCGGCGAGTCATGGCCATCGCGCCGGCATGGTCCGGCTGCCCCCGGACGGTCACCTCGAGGTGCGCGGTCCCGGCGATCGTCGTGACGACGCCGAGACGCGGCCCGTGATCCTCGAGGATCGGGCCTTGCTCGACGTGCAGCTCGACGAACACGTCGATGTCGCGACGCACCGCACCGGCCGCGGTCGCGGGGTCGAGGCCGACCGAACGCATCGCCTCGGCGAGTGTCATGCCGTCGGCGTCGCGGACCCGGTCGGCTTCCCCCGGCTCGAGGCGATCGGCGATCGCGCGCGCGCCCCAGAAGTTGGTGTTGAATCGGCTGCCCTCTTCCTCGCAGATGGCGACACACTCGAGGATCCGCGTTGAACGGCCGAAGCGGTCCCAGAGGCTCGTGACCGCTTCGATGCCCGCGACGACGCCGAGCGCACCGTCGAGCGCGCCGCCGCCGCGGACGGTGTCGATGTGCGAACCGGTCACGATCGCGCGGCCTCCGCGCGAGCCCTCGATGCGCCCCCAGACGTTCCCGACCGCGTCGCGTCGGACGAAGAGTCCCGCCTCTTTGAGCCAGCCGGCGACGAGCTCCATCGCCGAGCTCCACGCCGGGCTGTACAGGGCGCGATAGATCCCACCCTGCGCGAGCGCTCCGCGCTGGGCGAGGTCGTCCAGCCGGCGCAGCAGCCGGCGCTCATCGATCTCGACCAGCTCCCGCGTCGTGGTCGCGCTCAAGCGGCTGTCCCTCCCTCCCTGCTGATGAATCGCCCGTGCGGTGGGTTCGTGACGATCTCCCCGTCACGGTAGACGACGCGACCACGTACGAGCGTCAGAATGACCCGACCGCGGAACGAGCGCCCGATGTATGGATCGACCCCGCGCGTATACGAGCGCTCGCGGTCGAGCGTCCATTCGCGATCGGGATCGAAGAGCACCACGTCGGCATCCGATCCGGCCGCGATGGTTCCCTTTCTTGGCCAGAGCCCAAGGCGTTTCGCCGGTTTCGCGGCGAGGCGCCACACGACGAAGCCCGCGACCTTGCGGACGTCGAGCGCATCTCCCGCCCGCCGCGTCGCCTCGGTGAAGAGCGCCGGCAGCACGGACTGAACGCCGGCGACACCGCCCCACGCCGCGAAGATGTCCCGTTGCCCGCGCGCCTTGAGATCCGGTGCGCAGGGTGAGTGATCCGATGCCACAAGATCGATCTTCCCGTCGAGGAGCGCACGCCAGAGGCCGTCGCGGTTACGCGCATCCCGAATGGGTGGAGCGCACTTGAGCGCCGGGCCCAGGCGCTCCATGTCGCTCTCTTCGAACTCGAGATAATGCGGACAGGTCTCGACCGTCACATCGGTTCCCAAATCACGCGCCGCTCCGATCGCGCCGAGGGCCTCGACCGCCGAGAGATGGACGATATGGATTCGCGCTCCGGCCTCGCGAGCAGCCGCGCAGGCTCGCGCGACAGCACGCACCTCGACGAGCGGCGGCCGTGACGCCGCCCACGCCGCTGGGTCACGCCGGCCCTCACCCCGAACGCGCGCGGTCGCCTCGCGCACGAGCGTCTCGTCCTCCGCGTGCAGCGCGACGAGCAGTCCGGCGCCCGCGGCTGCGCGAAATGCCGGCACGAGCTCGTCGTCGGCGAGCGGCGGAAACTCCGGCACTCCGCTGTCGCAGAGGAACGCCTTGCAGCCGATCGCGCCGCGATCGCGTAGCTCGAGGAGGCTCATCGGATCGGCGTCGACCAGCCCACCCCAGAGACCAAAGTCCACGAGGGAAGCGCGCTCGGCCGCGAGACGCTTGGCGTCGAACGCGTCGCCTTCAAGGATCGGCGGCAAGGAGTTGAGGGGCATGTCCAGCACCGTGGTGATGCCGCCGGCGACCGCGGCGCGGCTTCCGCTCGCCCACCCCTCCCATTCCGTCCGGCCCGGCTCGTTGAAGTGCACGTGCGCGTCGACGATGCCCGGCAGCGCGAGCAAGCCGCGGGCGTCGATCTCGTCCTCCGCCGTCGACGCGCCCGGTTCGACGAGGGCGCTGATCCGGCCACCGCGGATCAGCACATCGCGCGCGTAGGCCCCGTCCGACACGACGACGGCACCGCGGATGGCGAGGTCCGCACGAGGGCTCATTCCTCCTCGATGGCGAAGTCCTGCGCGCCCTCCCAGAGGGTGAGCCGTCCGAGCTCCGCGAGCCGCTCATTGCCTTCGACGACCGTGGCGAAGTGATTCCCCGCGAGCTGGCCGACCTTGCTCGCGAAGAGGGTCGAACCGTAGGGAACGAGGATCTCCATCTCCGAGATGCCTCCGGGATAGACGAGGATCTGGCCGGGCGCGGGATGACTCGTGTGGTTCTCGTACTCGACGCCCAGGCGCTTTTCACCCATAGGCACCCAGGTCGCCTCGCCGCTCCAGCGCACGTGTAGCAGCTTGCTCCGTATCGGAAGGAGCCTGCGCATTGCGGTGGTCGTTTTCGGCGCCGCCTGCTCCTCGAGACGCGCCTGGAAGGTGAACGGGCCGGCGGTGATCCGGAGCATCCGCATCGCGGGCGTACGATACCGGCCGCTCATGGCGGCCCTTTCCACACACGTCCTGAACACGGCGACCGGGCGTCCGGCCGCGGGTGTCGCGGTCGCGCTTGAACGCGACGGGAACCTGGTGGCACGCGGCACGACCGATGCGGACGGCCGCATCAAAGAGCTCGCGCCGTCGCTCGCTCCCGGCCGCTACCAGCTCATCTTCGAGCTCGCCGGCGGCTTCTTCCGGCGCGTCGCGCTTGAGATCGAGATTGGGAGCGAGCCGAAGTACCATGTCCCGCTGCTCGTCACCCCCTTCGGGGTCACCAGCTACCGCGGATCGTGATGCGAATCGCGCGGGCAGACCTCGACGCCGTCTTCGAGCGGGCGCCGGGCGTCGCCGAGCGCGTGCGGGGTGACGATGCCGACGCGATCGTCGCGTCCGCGCGTGCCGCGCTCGAGCGGATGACCGAGGCCGAGCGCATCGCCGTGCTGAACGCGCATCCGCGGATCGGGGCTGCTGCGGAGTCGCTTTCTGCGGCATCTCGCCGCGAGCAGGGCGGCGACACCGGCACCGCGACGCATCAGCGGCTTCGGCATCTGAACGACCAGTACGAGCGCAAATTCGGCTTTCGTTTCGTCGCCTTCGTGCATGGGCGTTCGAAGGCCAAAATGATCCCACTGCTCGAGGAGCGACTGCGGCGCGCGAGAGCTCAGGAGCTCGCGACCGGTATCGATGAGTTCCTCGCGATCGCCCACGACCGCTTGCTGGGGATGCAACGGTGACGTCGACCGAGATCAACTACGGCAAGGCGCGCGTCGTCTTTTACCGCCTGGCTGGCCGCAACGCCCCGCCGCTCGCGGCGTCCGTCGACATCGACGTGTTCGGCGAGCGCTTTCTCTCCGCGTACACCGAAGGCGATAACCGGAGTGTCGTCGCGACGGACACGATGAAGAACTTCGTCTACGCGATGGCCGCTGAGTACGCCGGAAACACGCTCCTCGGACTCTGTGCGTTCCTCGGCCGCAGGTTCCTCGTGACCTACCCGGTCATGGAAGCGCTCCGCGTCTCCGCACGCGAGGTGGCCCTCGACGCGGCCTCCGGAGAGCGCGGGCCGAGCGAGGTCCTCTTCCGTTCGACGAGGGCGGACGGCGCGCTCGCTCGAGTCGCACTCGAAGTCGACGCCGGCGAGCCCCGGGTGACCGGCGCGCAGAGCGGCTGGGAAGGCATGGTCCTGGTGAAGACCACCGGGAGCTCATTCGCCGCATTCGCCCGCGACGACTACACGACCCTCCCCGAGCTCATCGATCGGCCCTTGACGATCCACCTCGACGCGTACTGGCGTTACGCGGATCTGCGCGACGGGGTCGCCGAGGGCGTGGGTTTTCTGGGCCCGCGTGCGGTGCGGGACGAGATCGAGCGCACGTTCCATGAATTCAACAGCCGGTCGATACAGCACCTCGTGCACGAGATGGGGACCCGCTTGCTCGCAGCGCACCCACATCTCGCGGAGGTGGAGTTCGTCGCCGAGAACCACACCCCCGACCACGTGCGCGATGGCGCAAGCGGAGTGAAGGTGTTCGCGGAACCGCGTGGCACATTCGGCAAGATCGGCCTGGTCCTCCGACGCTGACAGCGTGATTACGGGCTTTCATCTCGAGCGTAGACTCGGACGGTAGCCAAATCGACAAAGCTCCGTGGTCCCGCACGCGTCCTGGTCATAACCGATCAACCGCTCGCGAACCTCATTGCCCTCACTCTCAACCACGGGATCTACGTGACGCGCACGGTAGGAACGGCGGAGGCGGGGCTCGACGAGCTTCGTGCGTGGCGCCCGCATCTCCTCTTGGTGGACATCGATCAGCAGCGCGCCGAATCGCTCGACTTCATCGGCCAGCGCATCGCGAATCGCCGGTTACCGACGATCGCGCTGACCGTACGAGGCGATCTCAAGACCAAGCTCGCCGCTTTCGATCATGGGGCCGACGACATCGTCACGGTGCCCTTCGCTCCGGAGGAGCTCCTGGCGCGCGTGCTCGCTCTCACGCGGCGCGCGTACGGAGATTCGGTCCCGTTCGCACCCGTGATCAAGGTGGCTGGCCTCGAGATCGACCTTCTCGAGCAACGCGTCAGGGCGGGAGCTTCAGATGTTCGCCTGACCTCACTGGAGCTTGCCCTTTTGTACTTGCTCGCTTCGAACCCTGGGCAGACCCTTGCTCGCGACGACATCCTCGACGCGGTGTGGGGTGCGGACTATGTCGCCGAGAGCAACGTCGTGGATCGTCACATTCGCAATCTCCGTAAAAAGCTCAGGGAAAACGGGCGGCACCCCCGCTTCATCGGTACCGTTCCCAGGAAGGGCTACCGGTTCCTGCCACGACGTGAACTTCTTCATGAGTCTGCTTCATGACTCATCGCAATAGGCGCGTACACCTGATGAGTGCGAGCAGAGAAAAGGGACCGGCCGGGGGATGAAGGACGAGCGGGACCGCGGGTCCTGATCGTCATGAGCGAGTCCATCAGCAATCTCGTCGCGGTCACGCTCCAGCACGGGCGCTACGAGTCGAGACGAACCATCGATGCGGCAGAGTGCCGCAAGCTGATCCGGGAGTGGCAGCCGCAGCTCGCTTTCATCGACCTCGACATCTACCCAAATTTCATCGACGTGTTCCACCACGAGCAGGCGGTGGTTCCGATCCCGATCCTCGCGTTCACCAGAAAGCGCGACACCGCCCTCAAGATGAGCGCGTTCGAGCGCGGCGTCGACGACATCATCGAGGTGCCGTTCACGCTCGATGAGATCGTCGCACGGCCATACGCGCTCATGCGACGCGTCCACCACATCGACGTGCCCCTCGTACCCAAGATCAGGCTGGACGGCCTCGAGGTCGACCTCATCGAGCAGCGGGTCCGCGTCGGCGGTAGGGAGCTATCGCTCACACCGATCCAACAGACCCTGCTCTACCTGCTCGCGGCGAACGCGGGCGACGTGCTGAGCCGCGAGGAGCTCCTGACAAGCATCTGGGGCGGCGAGTTCGAGATCGAGAGCAACGTCGTCGACCGTCACATCCGCGAGCTGCGGGTGAAGCTTGGCGATGACTGGCGCACGCCGCAGTTCATCGAGACAATGGCCGGGAAGGGCTACCGATTTAAGTCGCAGGCCGCAGCGGATCGCGGCGGCGAAGCGGCGAAGTGAAGTTGCACCGCCGCTAAAGCCCGCGCGCCGTATGACCATCGGAAATGACATGTGCCGCTCTGGAGTGTTAAAGGTGGAACGCACCGCGGGGGCGGTGCTCGGCGCACCAGGCTGAGAACGCGTCGCGGGGAGGCGAGCCAACTGTCCACACGGAGCATCGTCCACTGGGAATGCCACGCCGCTGAGCATCGGGCCCTCCGGTCTCGCCACGGAAACGGGGGGCTCACGATCCACGACGGCGCCTGGGCCTACTGCGACGGTGCGGGCTCGGACGACGCGCATCGCTGGTCCGCGACCGGTGGTGTGCCGCTCGAATCGCTCGTGCGCTGGACGGCGCCCAACGGCGCGCCCGCGGAAGTGCACGCCGCGGCGCCTGTGAACGGTGGCGGGCGGACAGCGCAGTTTGCGGCCGCGCCGACGAATGGGACTGCGGCGAAGACCACGAGGAAGACGCCCGGAGTCCCCCGCATCTAGCGAGGTCGAGCCCTCCGCGCACGGGCATGGCCGGCATCATCCGCTTCGACTCGGTAGCCTCCTCACCGGAGGAGCGCGGCGTGGAATATCAGCTCCGGCACTACCACATCCGCCCGGGCCACATGGACGCGTTCATCGATGCCTGGCTGCGCGGCGTCTATCCGCTGCGACGCAAGTTCGGATTCAACTTCGCCGGCGCGTGGCGGGTCGAAGGCGCGGATGAGTTTGTGTGGATCATGGGCTACGACGGCGCGGACGGATTCGCGGCGGCCGACAGCCGCTACTACGCTTCCGATGAACGAAAGAGGCTATCGCCCGATCCGGCGCAGTACATCGAGACTCCCATCCAGCGGATGATGCGGAACGTGCTACCGGCGGACTGACGTCCGCGCCGGGCCGGCAGCCTGTCGGGTCGGTATCTCGAGTGGATCGATCTCGCCCAGGTGCAGCAGATTGCTGGTGCGAGGCGATCGCGCGGCCATATCCTCGCCGGCACGCGCGACGACGGGGAGGTCGAGCGATGTCTGACATGAGCCGCAACGAATACCTTCGCGGAGCGATGGCAGCCGGGGCGGCGTCCTTCGCAGAGTCATTGACCGGCGAACGAGCTCCAGCGGAGGGATCGGCCACTGCGCAGGCGCTCGGTCATGTGCAGCGTCTCGTCGACGCCGCGAGCGACCGCCTGACCGGTGCGCTCGCCGATGCCGGGCAGATCGAGAGCGAGGTGGTCACTGCCCTTCATACGATTCGCGCTCGGGCGCTCGCCGTCGCGGCGCAGGTGGACGCGGCCCTGCCGCTCGGCTAACTAGCTGAACTCCGGGGCGCGCGGAAGCGCGGTCCCGATGACCTCGCGGATCGATCCGAGAGCGTGTTCGCGCACGTAGGCCGCGAGCCCCTCTATCACGCGCAGCGGAGCCAGCGGATCGGCGAACGTCGCGGTCCCGACCTGCACCGACGACGCGCCGGCCATCAGGAACTCGAGCGCGTCCTGGGCGCTCGTCACGCCCCCCGCGCCGATCACCGGGATCGAGACCGCCTGCGCTATTTGGTAGGTGATGTGGACCGCGATCGGGCGGATCGCCGGCCCCGAAAGTCCGCCGCTCCCGGTGCCGAGCATCGGGCGCCGGCGCTTGGTGTCGATGCGCATCCCGAGCACGGTATTGATCGCCGTGAGGCCGTCGGCGCCCGCTTCTTCGCACGCGCGCGCGACCGCGACCACGTCAGGCGCGTTCGGGGTCAGCTTCACGATTACCGGGAGGTCCGTTTCCGCTTTCACCGCCCGAGTCACGTCGGCGGCCAGGTCCGGATCGCAGCCGAACAGCATCCCGCCCTTCACATTCGGGCAGGACACGTTGAGCTCGTACGCGACGACACCGGGAGTGCCCGTCATCTCGTGCACCACGTACACGTAGTCCTCGACGCTGTAGCCCGCGACGTTGACGATCACGGGGACGCCGAGCTCAGCCCACGCCTTGCCGTATCTGCGCGCGACCTCGACGGCACCGGGATTCTCCAGGCCGATCGAGTTGAGGATGCCCGAGGGCGTCTCGGCGATGCGGTACTGCGGGTTGCCCGGTCGCGGGTTCGGGGTCGTTCCCTTGTTCACGATCGCGCCGAGCCTTGAGACGTCGATGAGCTCGGCATATTCGACACCCTGTCCGAACGTGCCGGACGCCGTCATCACCGGATTCTTCAGACGAAGACCGCGCGCTGCCTGAACATTGAGATCGACTCCGAACTCGGGATAGCGCGCAGCCGTCGCAGCGCGGGGGTCTCCCTCGCTCGGCCCCTCGTGGGATCGTGATGTTCGGCGCGCTGGGGGCCGCTCGCTCGGAAGACCCCCATGCTGCTCCTCGGTTTCGAGCGCATCCCGAAGTCGTGTTCCGAGTTCGCTAGGCGCGCGGTCATCGTCCGGTTCACCCGTGGCCGCCTCTGTGATGTTCGCGGCGTCAAGTTCGGCGAGCTCAGTCAGATCCTCTTGCTCCTCGCCGTTGGCCGCATCCTCCAATGACTCTTCGATCGATTTGCTGACGTCGATCGAGCGCTCGACTTTCTTTCGGAAACGGCGCCAGGGCATCAGGCGAGGATCCCCACGGTCGCGGGCTCGCCCTGCTCGAAGGCGATGTCGCCCAGCGCGAAGACCGGCCCCTCACGGCAAACGCGCGCGTTGCCCTGCGCGGTCACGACGACGCACGCGCGGCACACGCCCATCGCGCACCCCATGTGCTGCTCTACCGCGATCTGCGCGTCGAGGAGCGGACGCCGGCCCGTATAAGCCGACGACGCGGCGTCCGCCAGGTCGCGCAGGCGCCCGAGCGCCGCGAGCATCGGCCACGGACCGCACGCGCACAGCTGATCGGCCCACTCGAGCAGCGGGCCGATCGCGTCCGTGACCCGTCCGGCGATCCCGAACGATCCGTCCTCCGTGGTGGTGATGTATTCGACCGTCGCAGGAAGCAGGTCGCTGGGCCAGAGGTGCGCCACGGATCGGCCGCCCATCAGCAGCGTGACACTGCGTCGCGCGGATTCCTGTTCGGCGAGCACGCGCATCGGCGCGATACCGGTGCCGCCGGCGACAAGAAGGAGGTTCCGCGTCGACCGGTGTACGACGAACGCCGTCCCGAGCGGACCGAGCAGATCCAGCGGGTCGCCCGCACGGCGTGCCGCGATCCATTCGCCGCCGGCGCCGAGCGGCTTCACGATGAGCTCGATCTCACCCGCCCCGCGGTCGATGCGGTTGAACGAATAGGGGCGGCGCAGGAGCGGCTCGAACGACGAACCGGGACGCACGTGGACGAACTGCCCGGCGCGGGCCTGTTCGGCGATCTCGGGGGCCGAGATCTGCAGCACCGTCCCGAGCCGACCAATCTCGGTCGAGTCGATGACGCGGCCCTGCGCAAGGATCACAACGGTATCCCCACGGCGAAGGTATAGCCGTCCGGATCTTCGAGTACGCAGTCGCGCCAGCCGTGCGGCCAGTCGCGCGTCGCCACGAGGACGGTAAATCCGGCCTCGCGCGCGCGACGCTCCGCGGCCCTCGGTTCGATGCCGAGGATGCGGATCTCGGCGCCGAGGCCGCGCTCTCCCGGATCCTTAAGCCGCGACGCCCAGGGCATCCGCTCGTACGTGTGATCGGCATGGAGCTGCAGACGGACTCCCTGACCCTCGAGCGCCGCGAAGTCGTCGTCCGAATGCAGCGCCGTCAGGCCCAGCACCTGTGTGTAAAAAGGCAGGCTACGCGCGACGTCCCGGACGATGAGATTGACGCTGAGACCACCAAGCGTGCGGCCGTACTCCGCCGCGGTCATCCATGGCTGCGTCTTGCGCTTCCTCATGCGGTCACCACGATGCGCTCAGTCGTGCGCATACCTACGGCCCAGAGCGGTAAGGTGACCAGGATCATCGCGGCGCCGACGAGCAATGCCGGCGCGGCCCCGTTCGCCGCGAGCACGCCTCCTCCCAGTGCTCCGACGGCCGCACCGAAGTCCTGCCACGTGTGCAGTGCCGCGAGGATGCGGGGCCGATCGCGTGCGGAAGTCCGCCGCGCGACCACGTACTCGACCGCGATGGTCGCGGTGAGCCCGTTGACGAACGCGCTGCCGCCAAGCAACACGAAGAGCACCGGACCCTGCGGCAGCGCCAGCAGCGCGATCGAGAGGCAGGAGATCGCCGTGGAGACGCCGAAGGACAGATGCGCCGAGCGGTCCGAGAGCCTGCCCGCGATCGGCGTCCACGCGACCTGCGCGACGCGCTGGGTGAGGGCGAACGCTGCCGCGATGAAGGTCGCCGGCACGACGAACGAGAGGACCGGCGCACCCTGCCCGAAGAGCTCGTCGACTCGGAAGCCGCCTACGGCGACAAGAACGCCGGCGTAGATCGCGAGCTCGAGCGACGCGGCGACGAAGAGGGCGATGAGCCGCGGCTCCCAGACGGACGCGGCCGCAACCTCGGTCTCGACGAAGCGGACCCCGCGCCTCCAGCCGGAAACGATCCAGGCCGGCCCGAGGCCGCCGACGACCGTGATCGCGGCCGCGCCAAGACACGCGCCGGCCCACCCCACGCTCTCGATCGCGAACGGCGCATACACCGCGCCGGCGAGGTAACCCACGCCCCAGATCGCCCGGGTGTTTCCGATCATGCGACCGGCGTGCCCCTGCGCATCATCGATCGCCGCGAGGAACGAGCCAAGACGCAGCAGCGAGTACGAAAAGCCCCAGAGAAGCCGCCCCGCGACGAACACCGCAAGCCATGCCGGTACGGCGTACGCCGCGGTAGAGAGCGCGCCGATCGCGAGGGCCACCACGACGAGCGCGCCGGCCGGGAAGCGCTCGTACAGACGCGCCGCGAGCGGGTTTGTCACCAGGCGCACCCAGCGGTTTGCGGACAGGATCACGCCAACGACCGGTCGCGAAATCCCGAGCCGCGCGGCGCTGACCGGCAGCACGGTGTAGAGGAGAGTGTCGCCGACAAGCGATGCGGCGACGACCAGCGCCGCGGCGATCGCCGGCGCGCCGGATCGCTCCACCCAAGGTCGCGGCGTGCTCACAGGGGCGTCAGCCGCCACACCTCTGGGTTTGTCGTGAGGTCGGCCGAGGTGCGCCACAGCAATCCGCGACGGAAGGCGAGCGCGATCCGCGCCGCGGGACCATCGCGCACAGCGCCGCCCGCGGCGTCGATGAGCCGCACACCACCGGAGCACACCGTGGCGACGTCTTTTGCCGTCGCGCCGATCAGGATGCAGCCGGTCTCGGCGCGCGCCGTGCGCGGCTGTCCGCCGCTCACCGAGATGAGCTCGATCTCGGTCGGCGGACGCACGGTCCCGAATCCGCGCACCCAGCCCACGGCGTCGGCGAAGCTCACCACGTAGCCGCCCACGTCGGCGCCTCGCGAGCCGAGCTGACGCAATCGACCGTCATAGAGCTGCAGCTCCTGCTTCGCGCGATCGGCGCTGAACGTCGCCACTGCGACACGTCCCGCATCATCTATGTCGAAGTAGGCCGGCTTGTCCGTGGTCAGCACGGTGCGTCGCGGACCGTTCGGGCCCAGAAGGATGATCTCGTGCGGACCGAAGAGACCGGCGGCGTGGAGCCACACGACATCGCGGCCGTTCGTTCTGGCGTATGGCCACGGATTCCATGTGTCGCCACCTTTAAGGCCGGTCAGGTCGATTTCGTCGAGTGTCTCCGTCTGCGCGGGATCGCGCCAGGGCACGCGCAGGAGGCTGACGTGAGCGTCGCCGGCGCCGAGGTCCTCGGTCTCGCGAAGCAGCACGACCGCGTCGCCCACGTCTTCGATGAGGAGCTCGGTCTCCCCGAGCTGGCGGAGCTCGCGGGTCTCGCCACTCCGGAGATCGACCGCCCGCGCCTCGTAGGTGAGACCGGCGGCGCTCGAGCGGCGGAGCACGCCGACGAACACGTCGCGATCGACCGCGACCTGCAACAGCTCGCAGGCGGGAAGCGCGCCGGGGATGGTCCGCGCATCGCAGTCGGGAAAGCTGACGGTCCGCTCGACGCCGGGCGTGGCGAGCTGCGACGAAGGCGACGTGGTGAGACGTGGTGGCGCGGTCCGAGACGCGTCAGAGGGCGTGACGCACGCCCCAAGGAGGAGGGCGACCAGCGCGAGGCGCTTCACCTCAGTCCGCCGCTGCGGTCACCGGCTCTTGCGCACGGTACTCGGCGAGCGGAGCGACGGTGTGCGTCACTGCGCTTGCGCGGAGCGCGGTGACGACCGCCAGGGCGGTGTCGAGTGACGTCAGACAGGGCACGCGCGCCTCGACCGCGGCGCGGCGGATGAGGAAGCCGTCGCGGTCGACCGTCTTGCCGAGCGTCGGCGTGTTGATGACGGCGACGCACTCCCCGGACCGGATCAGGGTCAGGATGTCCTGGCTGCCCTCGGCGAGCTTGCGCACTTCGGTGACGTCGATGCCCACCGAGCGAACCAGCGCGGCGGTGCCCGCCGTAGCGACGATGTCGTACCCGAGCCAGTGGAAGCCCTCGATGATCGGCACGACCTCGGCCTTGTCCTTGTCTGCGACGGTGACGAGCACTTTCCCGCTCCGCGCCGGCGCGAGGCCGGCGGCGACGAGCGCCTTCCAGAGCGCCGGCGCGAACGTGCGGTCGACACCGATCACCTCGCCGGTGCTCTTCATCTCCGGTCCGAGATACGTGTCGACGTCGAGCAGCTTCGCCATGGAGAACACCGGGGCCTTAAGGGCGACGAGCGAACCTTCGGGCCAGAGCCCGTCGTCGCGGGCGTAGCCCTGGTCCGCGAGCGTCGACCCGAGCGCGACGGCCACGGCGAGCGACACGAGCGGGACACCCGTGACCTTTGTGAGGAACGGCACGGTCCGGCTCGCGCGGGGATTCACCTCGAGGACCCAGACCCTCCCGCTCTCCACGATGAACTGGATATTGAGAAGGCCCTTCACCGGAAGAGCGGCGGCGATGCGCCGCGTAAGCTCGACGATCTCGTCGCGCTCCGCCGGCAGGAGATTCTGAGCGGGATAGACCGCGTAGCTGTCGCCGGAGTGGACGCCCGCGCGCTCGATGTGCTCCATGATCCCGGCCACGAGCGTGTCACGGCCGTCGCTGACCGCGTCGAGCTCGACCTCCTTCCCCCGCAGGTACTTGTCAACGAGTACGCGACCGGTCCCTGCCTCGAGCGCCGAACGAAAATAGCGCGCCAGGTCGTCGGGCCCGTACGCGATCTCCATCCCGCGCCCGCCCAGGACATAGCTCGGGCGAACGAGGACGGGGTAGCCGACCTTTTTCGCCACGCCGAGCGCTTCCGCAGGCGACTCCGCGGTGCCGCCCGGCGGTTGCGGGATACCAAGAGCATCGGCGAAGTCGTGGAACCGGCGGCGGTCTTCGGCAAGCGCGATGGCGTCCGCCGACGTCCCGGCGATCTCGCCGCCCATCGCGGCGAGGCGGTCCGCGAGATTCAGCGCCGTCTGCCCACCGAACTGCGCCAGCACCGGTACCGGAGTGCCCTCGTTCTCGAGGACGGCGGCGATGGACTCTTCATCGAGTGGATCGAAGTAGAGCCGGGCGGACGCGTCGAAGTCGGTGGAGACCGTCTCGGGATTGCTGTTCACCATGATCGGCGCGATGCCCCGATCCCGTAGGGCGCCCGCCGACTGCACGCAACAGCAGTCGAATTCGATGCCCTGCCCGATGCGGATGGGTCCGGACCCGAGAATGACCGCCTTCGGGCCGGGAAGGGGCGCTGCCTCGTTCTCCTGCTCGTACGTCGAGTAGAAGTACGGCGTGACCGCCTCGAACTCAGCGGCGCACGTGTCGACCATCTTGTAGACGGGGCGGATCCCCCACTGTGTCCGCAGGCGGCGCACATCCTCCGAGAGCATTCCAGTCAGCGTGGCGATGTCCGCATCGGAGAAGCCGAGACGCTTCGCGGTGCGGAGGAGCGCGGGTGTCGGCGTCCTGCCCTGCAGCTCGTCCTCTGCGAAGCGAACGATGCGCGCGATCTTCCGCAGGAACCATCGGTCGATGCGGGTCCGGTCGTGGATCGCATCGACCGGCGCGCCTCGCCGGAGCGCGGCGAAAAGACGCCAGAGTCGATCGTCCGTCGGGGCGCCGGAGAGGAACTTGTCGATGAACTCGGTCGGGTCGGCGCTCGATACCCAGGATGGCGCTTCCCAGAGAAGACCCTGCCCCTTCACCTCGAGCGAGCGAAGTGCCTTCTGCAACGCGGCCTCGAAGCTGCGATCGATCGCCATCACCTCGCCGGTCGCCTTCATCTGCGTGCCGAGACTCCGGTCCGCGGCCGCGAACTTGTCGAACGGCCACCGCGGGATCTTCACCACGACGTAATCGAGCGCGGGTTCGAAGGCCGCGGTCGTCTTCTTAGTCACCGCATTCGGGATCTCATCGAGACGCTTCCCGATGGCGATCTTGGCTGCGACCCGCGCGATCGGATATCCGGTCGCCTTCGATGCCAGCGCGGAGCTGCGCGATACCCGCGGGTTCACCTCGATCACGAAGTACGGGACTTGCGCGTCGGGGTCGTCCGTGGGCGCGCGATCGGGATGCAGCGCGAACTGGACGTTGCAGCCGCCCTCGATGCCGAGGGCGCGAATGATCCGGAGGGCCGCCGAGCGGAGCATCTGGTATTCCTTGTCGGTCAGCGTCTGCGAGGGCGCGACCACGATCGAGTCGCCGGTGTGCACGCCCATGGGATCGAGGTTCTCCATGTTGCACACGGTGATGCAGGTGTCCGCGCTGTCCCGCATCACCTCGTACTCGATCTCCTTCCAGCCGGCGAGCGAGCGCTCCACGAGGACCTGACCGATCGGCGACGCCGCCACGCCACGACCCACTCGCACCGCGAGCTCCTCGGGGTCGCCGGCCACCCCGCCGCCGGTACCACCGAGCGTGAAGGCCGGACGGACGACGAGCGGATAACCGATCCGGTCTGCGAACGCCAGCGCTTCCTCGGTGCTGTGCGCGGTGGCCGACTCCGGCACCGGTTCGCCAATGGATAGCAGGAGCTGCTTGAACGCTTCGCGGTCCTCGGCCTGCTGGATCGCGGAGAGCGGCGTGCCCAGGAGGCGGACGCCGTATCGCTCGAGCACGCCGGATTCCGCGAGAGCGACGGCGAGGTTGAGGCCGGTCTGCCCGCCCAGCGTCGCGAGGAGACCGCTCGGACGCTCCCTGGCGATCACCCGCTCGAGGACCTCGACGGTGAGCGGCTCGAGGTATGTGACGTCGGCGACGCCGGGGTCGGTCATGATCGTCGCCGGGTTCGAGTTCACGAGGACCGTTTCGATGCCTTCCTCGCGCAGCGCACGGCAAGCCTGCGTGCCGGCGTAGTCGAACTCGGCCGCTTGCCCGATGAGGATCGGGCCCGAGCCGATGATCAGCACCTTCATAGATCGAGCCACCCGCCGCCCACCGAGACGCATCGCCCGCCCACGCGAACAGCGGTGATCGCGGCGCCGGCTCGATCGACCTCGATGTCAAGAATGCTCGGGCGACCGATCTCGAAGCCCTGCTCGCTTCGGATGCGCGTAGTGGGCGCGCCCTGCACCAGCTCGTGAACCACGAGATACGCGCCGAGCGGGCCCTGCGCCGATCCGGTCGCAGGGTCTTCGCCGATGCCGAGGCCCTGGTCAAACATCCGGCCATGCACCTGCGAGCCCGAGCGTTCACCGCTCACCGCGAAGACGTAGACGTTCGCGCGCAGGGCGCTCGGGCGCTGCGCGCGCCGAACGGCTTTGAGATTCGCGAGCGGCACGAACAGGAAGGGGAGTCCCGACGAGCCGACCTGCATCGGCACGTCGCTGCGCACCTCTTCGACGGCGAGCGACAATGCCTCCGCGGCCGCTTGCCGCGTGATGGTGGCGCCGGTGAACGAGGGCAGCGGCTGGTCCATCTGCACGAAACCCGCAAGCGACGTGACGCGAATGGTGCCCACGCCTTCCTCGAGCCACATCGTGCCGTCGCGGCCGGCGGCGAGCACGTAGGCCGCGCCGATGGTGGGATGACCTGCGAAGGGCAGCTCGGTGTCGGGGGTGAAGATGCGCAGCCGGTGATCCGCGCCTTTGGACGTGGGCGGCAGGACGAAGGTCGTCTCAGAGAGATGAAGCTCCTTCGCGATCGCCTGCATCGTGCCGTCGTCGATCCCACCGCCATTGGTGAATACAGCTAGTGGATTCCCGCCGAGGGGACGATCCGTGAAGACGTCGACGAGCTGGTACTCGCGCCGCGTCACTTGCGAGCGACCGCGTCGCGGACATCGTCCATGAACGCGTCGAAGACCGGCTCGTTGTCGTGTGGTCCGGGAGCGCCCTCGGGATGGTACTGAAACGTCCGGATCGGAAGCCTGTCGTGCACGAGCCCCTCGACCGAACCGTCGTTGAGGTTACGCGACGACACGCGGAAACCAGAGTCCCGTGGGATCGACGACTCGTCCACCTGAAACTCGTGGTTCTGGGAGGTGATCGCGACCTTCCCCGTGCGCAGGTCCTGAACGGGATGGTTCGCCCCGTGATGGCCGAACGGCAGGCGCGAGGTCGACGCGCCAATGGCCCGAGCGACAAGCTGGTGGCCGAGGCAGATGCCGAGGATCGGGAGCGGGCGCGACGTCCCGCGCGCCGCGGCCGCATCCAGGAGCGTCCGCGTGGTGGCGGCGATCTGCGGGATGGCGGCCGGATCGCCCGGTCCGTTGGAGATGACGATTCCGTCGGGCGACCACGAGAGGATGTCGCGGGCCGTCGAGGTCGCCGGGAAAATCTTCACCGTCGCGCCTCGCCGCACGAGGCACCGGACCTGGTTCTCCTTCACGCCCGTGTCGAGGAGCGCGACTTTGGGTCCGCTCCCGGTCTGGCGCGCGAGCCCCGTCGCTTCGACGACGAGCGGCTTCGCCGCGAGGGGAGCGCTCGCCTGCGCCTTGGCGACGGCCTCCCGCGCGATGTCCGGGTCCTGCGAGCGATGCGGCGGTACCTGCAGGATCGCGCCGCGCAGCGTGCCTCTCGCGCGAAGGCGCCGGACGAGCGCGCGGGTGTCGATGCCCGCGAGACCCGGAACGCCGTAGGAGCGCAGGTACGCATCGAGATCGATGGTCCCTTCGCGGCACGTAGATACGAGCTCGCGGACCAGGAGCGCTTCGACCCATGGCCGGCGGCTCTCGGCCGCCCGATCGAACGTCCCGTAGTTGCCGATGAGCGGATAGGTCAGGACGACGATCTGTCCGTTGTATGAAGCGTCGGACGCGATCTCCTGATATCCGGTCATCGCCGTGTTGAATACGACCTCACCCGTCGCAGGGGAGCCGTCACCGAAGGCCTCTCCCCACCACGTCGAGCCGTCTTCCAGCCCGAGGACCGCCGCCCTGCTCATTGATGCATAACTATACGTTCCTGATGCATAAAGATGCAACTGTCCCTCGAGGTCAGCGACGGCTGATCGCTTCGGCGACACCGACAACTCCTTCGTAGCGAACTTCCCCCGCAACCACTGTCGCAACGACCCGCCCTATCAGCGTTCGCCCAATCAGCGGAGTGTTCTTTCCTTTTGACGCGAGCTCATCGGCTCGCGGCATCCACTCGGCGTCGCGGTCGATGACGACCCAATCGCCCTCGGGTCGGTCGATCCCGAGGGCGCGCGCGGGTCCGGTCGTGAGCGCGTCGATCACCGTCTCAAGCGGGGCCCACCCCGCGCGGACGCCGCCCAGGACGAGCGCCAGCGCGGACTCGAGGCCCGAGATGCCGAACGCGGCCTGATCGAACTCAACGTCCTTCTTGACGGACGAGTGCGGAGCGTGGTCGGTGGCGATCGCGTCGACCGTCCTGTCCTCCAGCCCGGCCCAGAGCGCTCGTACATCGGCGCGCGTCCGAAGCGGCGGGTTCACCTTCGTCGACGAGTCGTACGGCACGCCCCGCGGTGCCCGGTCCTCGCCTTCCCATGCGAACGCCCGCGATCCCGCGACCCACTCGTCGGTCATCGCGAGGTGATGCGGCGTCACGTCGCACGTGACCGATTCACCGTCTGCCTTCGCGTGGCGCACGAGCTCGACCGAGCCGGCCGTCGAGAGATGCGTCAGATGCAGGCGCGCGCCAGCGAGCCTCGCGAGCGCGAGGTCGCGCGCGACCGCAGCCTCCTCGGCGGCAGCGGGCATGCCCGGCAGGCCGAGACGCGCCGAGACCGAGCCCTCGTGCATAACGCCCTTCGCCGAGAGCGCGAGATCTTGCGCGTGCTCGATGATCGGACGCCCGGAAGCCCTCGCGTATTCGAGCGCGCTGCGGAAGAGACGCGCATCCTCCACCGGGGATCCGTCGTCGGAGAAGGCGACCGCGCCCGCCTGGGCGAGCTCGACCATGTCCGCGAGCTCGCGGCCCTTGCGCCCGCGGGTGATCGCGGCCACGAAAAGCACGCGCGCGCCCTCGACGCCGTGTCCGCGACCGATCAGCTCCTTGAGCAGGCCCGGCGAATCGACCGCGGGCTCCGTGTTCGGCATCGCGCAGATGGTCGTGAAGCCGCCGCGGAGCGCAGCCCTGCGACCCGTCTCGATCGTCTCCGAATCCTCGAATCCCGGCTCTCGCAGATGGGTGTGCAGATCGACGAAGCCCGGGACCACGAGGTAGCCCTTCGCCTCGAACACGCGGCGGTCGAAGCTCACCCGCGCTCCTCGGGCGGCGCGGCGGCGGTAAGGACTCCCGAAGGGGTAGGGGCCCCCGCAAGCAAGTAGAGCAGCGCCATTCGCACGGCGACACCGTTCGTCACCTGCGTCTCTATCAGCGAACGGCTGCCGTGCGCGACGGCCGCATCGATCTCGATCCCCTCATTCATCGGGCCGGGGTGCATCACCGGCGCGCCCGGCCGCATGCGCCCGACCCGGTCCAGGGAGAGTCCCCACACGCGGCTGTACTCGCGAAGCGACGGCAGCAGTCCGGACTCCTGTCGCTCCCGCTGCAGTCGAAGGGCGATGACCGCGTCTGCCCCATCGAGTGCGCGATCCAGCAGAGGCTCGTACGTGACGCCCGCCGGCAGCTGTCCGCAGCGCCATGCGGCCGGGACGAGCGTCGGCGGACCCGAGAGCGTCACGCGCGCGCCGAGCGGGACGAGCGTATTGATGTCGGACCTGGCGACGCGGCTATGGAGGATGTCGCCGACGATCACCACGCGCTTGCCGCCGAGCTCGCCCAGGGCATCGCGAAGGGTGTAGGCGTCGAGGAGGCCCTGCGTGGGATGGGCGTGCCACCCGTCGCCCGCGTTGATGACGGCCGATTCGGTGCGCTGGGCGACGAAATACGGCGCGCCCGAAGAGCTGTGGCGCATCACGACCACGTCGCCGCCCAGGGCTTGCAGCGTGCGCACGGTGTCGAGCAGCGACTCGCCCTTCTCGACCGACGAGCCGGTGGCGGTGATGTTCACGACGTCGGCGGAGAGCGCCTTTGCCGCGAGCTCGAACGACACGCGCGTGCGCGTCGAGACCTCTGCGAAGAACAGGATCACCGTCCGCCCACGGAGCGCGGGCGCGCGGCGGATCGGCCGCGACAGGATCTCGACCATTGCTCGCGTTTGATCGAGCACCGTCTCGATCTCCTCAAGCGACCAATCGTCGGTGTCGAGCACGTGACGCCTTCCCCACGGGCTGCGCCCGGCTACCGGATTTCGCGGCGGCTTCCCTGCCACCCCGGTCTTAGACGCGCTCACGGACAGCCACTTCCACGTCGTCGCGACCATCGACCTCTGTGAGATGGACGCGCACGTCATCCTCGGGCGACGTGGGTATGTTCTTTCCGACGAAGTCGGCGCGGATCGGAAGCTCGCGGTGACCACGGTCCACGAGGACGGCGAGTCGGATCGCGCGCGGGCGTCCGTAATCGACGAGCGCATCCATCGCCGCGCGGACGGTGCGGCCGGTGAAGAGGACGTCGTCGACGAGGACGACGACGCGGTCGTCGACGGAGAACGGGATCTCCGACTCACGCACCACCGGCGCGTAGCCGATGCGCGTCAGGTCGTCGCGGTAGAGCGTGATATCGATCGCGCCGAGAGGAAGATCGACGCCTTCGTTCGCGCGTATGGCCTCACGGATCCGCGAGGCGAGCGCGTCGCCACGCGCGCGGATGCCGACGATCGCGAGAAGGGAAAGATCGCGCTCACGCTCGACGATCTCGTGCGCGATCCTGGTAATGGCGCGGCGGACGTCGTCGCGCGAGAGCAGCGTGGTCGTCTGGCGCTCCCTTCCCGGCCTCGCAGGACCGGTCGTTAAAGGCGGTGGCGCTCCGAGAAGTATAGGTACCGTAAGCCACGTGCGCATCGCTCTGGCGGTCCTGTGCGTGATCCTCTTGGGCGCGGTCGCGGTGACGCTCTCGGACGCGGCCGGCATCAGGAAGCTTGCACCGACGGCTGGTCCGACGGCGATGCCGTACTACACGGCGATCCCCGCGGTCGCGACCATCCCTCCGGATGTCGGCGAGCGCGGCGCTTTAACCTATGCGCGTCTCTGGGGCCAGTTCTTCGTGCCGCTCGAAGGTGCGGACGTCCCCGAGGATCCGGCGCTCATGCCGGGCGCGCCGCGCGACTATCGCGCCGGCATCCATGAAGGGATCGACTTCCCCGCCCCACCAGGAACGGCAGTGCTCGCGGCGGCGACCGGTAGGGTCGTTCGTGTCGATCTGAGCTTCCTCGATTGGACACGGGAGCAGCAGGAGATCGCGCTGTACGAGGCGTTGACGCTGGGCTACACGCCCGCCGCGACGCTCGATCGCATCCGCGGGCGCCAGGTGTGGATCGATCACGGCAACGGAGTGGTGACGCGTTACGCGCATCTCTCCGCGGTCGAGCGGTTAAGTGTCGGTCAGCTCGTCGAAGCGAGAACACCGATCGGCGCGGTCGGCAGCTCCGGTTACCCGCAAGGGGGACCTCACCTGCACTTCGAATTGCGCGTAGGCGAGGACTACTACGGCGACGGGCTCAGCGGTGACGAGCTGGTTCGCGCGGTCTCGCGGCTATTCCGTTAGCTTGCGGACTGACCCGCACCGTCGAGAACGCATCCCGCGCAGAGGCGCTGATCCCTTTCGCGAGAGATGTCCCCCGTCCGGCCGCAGCCGTCGCAGCGTCCTTCCTCCGGCTTCCGCCCGACGACCTTGTCGGCGAGCCGGACCCACCCCGTGACCGCGCGCTCGGACTCCCGGTCGATCAACGATTAAGCGGGTCGGCATATGTGGTGCCAAAGCGGCCAGGCGGGCGGTATCAGATCCCGCCGTTACGAGGGTGTTGCCTAGCGGAGTCCGGTGCGCCGCGCGCGGAGCGCGGCTTCGAGAACGACCTCGACCGATTCGGAAGCGACCGGTGCGGGCACGGCGCGGAAGATTCCGATCTCGGTGACCTTGTCCTTCTCGGGCGCGTCGTACCACCACGACAGGTGACTGATCTCGCACATGTAGACGTACGCGGTAGTGCTCTTCGGCGTGAGGTAACGGATGGCGCCAAGAAGATCGAGCCGGGGCGGAACGATCCGCGCGGAGTCCCAAAGCTCGCGCTTGGCGACCTCGAGGATGGTCTCACCAGCCTTGCGCCCGCTGGTCGGAAAGTGCCACCCTGCGGCGTCCGGTTTGCGGATCCACACGGTGAGATCGCCATAGAAGGGAACGATCATCGCGAGCTGAGCGGAGGCCGGCGGGTACTCACGGAAGGTGTTGTCTCTGCGCGAAACGAACGTGTGCTCGGCCACTGCGTCGCACACTAAGCAGGGGAAGAAGCGAGCGTCAATAGCACGGCGGATTCGAGAGTGCGTAACGACGCCGGTTTGACCGCCTAGGAGCGCAGGATCTCGGCGAGTCGAAAGGGATCTGCCGCGACGACGCTCGCCGCGTACAGCTCCATCCCACCGATGTCGCTTGTCTTGTTGGCGGGGTCGCCGCGGTCGACGAGACGCGCGTGCGGTGGAAAGCGGCGCCAGTCGTTGCCGTCGGCCGACAGCGGAGGAAGCAGGAGCGCGAGGTTGTACGAGACGACGCCGTGCGCGCGGTATGCGGCGATCGCCCGTGCGATCGCGCCCGCGAGCGCGCTCTCGTCCTCGCCCGGCCGCCCAAGGATGACGACCTCGCTCTCCTTCACCGGCACGAGTGACGCAAACATGCGCGCGCCGTCGCGTTCGTCGCCGAGTTTCAGCGCCTCGTGCACGCGCCAGAGGTCGTCGAAGTAATCGCGGGCGTGCTGCTCGTCGTAGCCGAGCGAAAGCCGACGGAGGAGCTCGACACGCGGGTAGTGCATGCCTCTGGTCACCGTCATCTGCATGTGGCCGTGCACGATCGAGCCGCCGGCGCGCCAGAGGCAGTTCCAGATCAAGAAGTAGTACTTCGCAGTCGGATCCTCCTCGTTCGCGGCCTGGGCCCAGCGGCGCGCCGTGAGCAGTCGGTCGCGGATCACCTTCGCGTCCATCGCCGCGAGCGGGTCGTGCTCGTCGAAGACCAGGACACCGTGGTACGTGTCGTATTTCGCGATGTTCGACGCGGTGATCCCGTGCTCGCCATGGATGCGGCCGAAGGTGTCCGCCGGAGTGCCGGTCTCCGGATGGCAAAACGGATCGCCGCGCGAACGCTCGATCGTCTCGCGCACCTCGTCGGCGCCCTTCACTTCGGCCGGCCGGCGCGCACGGACGTCGTTGAAGAGCGCACCCTCCATCATCACGAGATTCGTGACCCGGACGATGCGCTGCGTCGTTACGGCATCGACCGAGCCGAACTGCTTGATGATCCACTCCCGCATCTGGGGCGGCGGATCGAGGCGGCCGGTCGTCGTGGAAACGGTGAAGATCCGCTCGGCGGCGGCGCGGGCATCGGGCGGAAGCTCCGCGATCCGCTCCTCGAGCTCGGTGATGGACGGGCGCGTCTCGGTGGACTTCATGCCGCTCGACGCGCCTTCGTGGCCGCGCCGTACATCTCGACGTAGCGCCGCGCCGAGGAGGTCCAGGAGTGATCCTCGCGCATCGCCCGCGTGCGGAGCGCGAGCCATGGCTGACCGCCTGCGCGATAGCGATGCAGCGCGCGCTCGAGCGCGTCGGCGAAGGCGGCCGCCTCGTACTTCGTGAACGAGAATCCGTTGCCGCGCGCGTCGGCGTCCACGTCGCGCACCGTGTTCGCGAGCCCGCCGACCGCACGGACGACGGGGATCGTGCCGTAGCGGAGCGAGATGAGCTGGCCGAGCCCGCACGGCTCGAACCGCGACGGCATGAGGAACATGTCGGAGCCCGCGTAGATGCGTTGTGCGAGCGCCGCGTCGAACCCGAGCGTGAGGGCCAGCCGTCGCTTCATCTTCTCGGCGAGCTCGCGCCAGCGCTGCTCGTAGGCGGGGTCTCCGGTCCCGAGCACGACGAGCTGGCCGCCCTTGTCGAGGAGCCACGGCGCAACCGCGGTCAGCAGATCGACGCCCTTCTGCTCGACGAGACGTCCGATCACACCAAAGATCGGCGCGCTCGGGTCCACGGCGAGGCCGGTCTCGGTCTGCAGCGCCGCCTTGCAGACGGCCTTGCCACTCTGGTCGTCGGCGGAGTAGTGCGCCGCGATATGCGGGTCGCGCGACGGATCGAAGAACGTCGTGTCGATCCCGTTGGTGATGCCCCAAAGATCGTCGCGGCGCTCGCGTAGGAGATCCTGAAGGCCCTCGCCGAACTCCGCCGTGAGGATCTCTTCCGCGTAGCGCTCGCTCACTGTGGAGACGATGTCCGCGGTCGCGATACCGCGCGCCATCGGGTTGGCTTCGTCACGGCCCTCCACCGCGAGGCGGGAACGCGGCAGGCCCACCAGACGGAGGATGTCGGCGCTCGTGCGTCCCTGGTATGCGAGATTGTGGATCGTGAAGACCGTCGCGGAGCCGCGCAGCTTCCGCGAGCGCGCGGCGAGCTGCACGAGGAGGGCCGCGTGCCAGTCGTGCGCATGGATCACATCAGGCTTCGTCTCCTCGAGATCCGCGAGCACCGCACGGCAAAAGAGCGCGTAACGCTTTGCGTCGTCCGCATACCCGTATACCTTGTCGCGCCCGATGCGGAAGCTGCGCACGAAAACGAAGCGCACACCGTCGCGCGTGATCTCGGGGTAGTCGATGCGCGCGTGCGCGGCGCCGTACGGAACGGAGTGCGTTCGCGCTCCTTTGTTTGGGATGGCGAACTTTGCGACATCGACCGAACGGTGCATCGGAAGATAGACGCTGACCTCATGGCCGAGCGCGGCAAGCGCCTGAGGCAGAGAGCCCGCGACATCGGCGAGGCCGCCGACCTTGGCGTAGGGAGCGACCTCGGCGGCCGCGAACGAAATCCGCACGGAGCAGAAGGATGTTAACGGCGTGTAAGGATTCCGCCTTGCGCCCCCTCGGACGCACGGTATGGACACGAATGCGTTAGATACGTAGTAGGCGGGATAGAGGCCCTAGAGGGAGTGGAGCAGATGAAGGCACTACATCGGAAACTCGCGCTCGGACTCGTGATCGGCGTCGGTAGCGTGGCCATGTTCGGGGCGGCGGCGCTCGGCGCCTTCGGACCGGACATGTCCTCGAGCCTCGGCTCGGCGATCGCTCCCGTCGGCTCGGTGCTCGGGACCGACAAGCCAGACAGATTCAAAGGAATCCTCGATGCCCTGGTTCAGAAGGGCGTCATCACACAGCAGCAGGAGGACGCCATCCTCGCCGCGATGAAGGATGAGGCTGGCAAGGCTTCCGTCCGCGTCAACGTGGTGCGCGATCTCTTCGGCGCTGCGGCTCAGTACCTCGGTACCACCGACAAGGACCTTCACGCGAAACTCCCCGGGACGAGCCTTGGGAAGATCGCTGACGGTATGGCGCCCGCGAAGAGCCGCGCCGGGCTCGTCTCCGCCCTTACGACCGCGGCGAACGCTGATGTCGACAAGGCGGTCGCTGCGAACAAAATCAGCACCGACCAGGCGACTGCGCTTCGGGCGAAGATCGGTGGCGAGATCACCTCGCTCGTCGACCGGACCTGGCCGACGAAGCCGACAGCCGCCACACGGGCGCCGAACGTGAGGGGCTTCCTCGGCGAGATGTCGAAGACCGCGCAGACGTTCCTCGGACTCTCGGCCAAGGACATCGCGAATGCGATGCGGAACGGTCAGAGCCTAGGCGAGCTCGCGAACGCGACCAAGCCCAACGGTCGGGACGGTCTCGTCACCGCGCTCACCACAAGCGCGACCGCGCAGATCGATGCGGCCGTCGCCAACAACAAGCTCACGGCCGATCAAGCAACGGCCTTGAAGGGCAAGATCGGCGGTGAGATCGCGTCCTTCGTCGATCGCAAGTTCCCAGTGCGGAACTCGACGAAGCCCGCGTCACCGGCGGGCGGGACCAAGCCGACGGTACCCGCGAACGGCGCGAACCCGACGACACCGACGACCAAACCGACGGCGACGCCGTTCGAAGACCGGAACTAGTACCAGCTACCCGCTCCTCACTCCGCGCGAGAACGCCGGGTCACGAGCCCGGCGTTCTTCGTTTTCATCCGGTATCCGTTCGGTCGCGAGTAGGAACGGGCCTGCGCGCCAGTCGTTGCACTTATCGCTGGGGAGACGGGGCGGAGGGCGGAAGCATGTCGAACCCGCTCACACATGTCGCGGCGCGAAGTGCCGGCGTTATAGTCGGCGCGCCACCGAGAGGCACGGAGTTGGGAATGGAGCGGGTACTAGAGGGCCGATACAAGATCGAGGAGCCGCTCGGTGTGGGTGGCTCTTCACAGGTTTACCTCGCCCGCGACCAGGCACTGAATCGCGACGTCGCGCTGAAGGTGCTCGACCCGGGCGCCGCTGCCGATGGAAATACCCGCAGGATGTTCGTCAAGGAAGCGCGCGCGCTCGCGCAGCTCTCACACCCGAACATCGTCGCCGTCTACGACGTGGGCGAGGTCGACGGTTCGCCGTTCATCGTCATGGAGTACCTCGCCGGCGGCTCGCTGAAGCAGAAGATCGAGGGCACGGGTCCGCTCAAGCCAGGCGACGCGGTCCGTGTCGCGATCGAAGTCGCCAACGGCCTCGCGTTCGCGCACTCGAAGGGCATCATCCACGCCGACCTCAAGCCCTCGAACATCCTGTTCGACGCGAACGAGACCGCGAAGATCTGCGACTTCGGCATCGCCCGCACGCCGCAGGAAGACGCCGATACTCCGCAGCTGTACGCGACGGCGATGTACGTGGCTCCCGAACGCGTTGAGGGCAAGAGCACCTCGGTGCAGTCAGACGTCTACGGCCTGGGCCTCGTCCTCTATGAGGCGCTCGTAGGCAAACCGCCGTTCACGAGCTCGAACGCCGCGGTCCTGCTGCGCGACCACGTGGTGCGTCAGCCCGTACCGCCGAGCCACCTCCGGCCGTCGGTGCCGAAGGAGCTCGATACGGTCGCGCTGAAGGCGCTGGCGAAGCAGCCGAGCCTCCGCTACCAGAAGGCGAGCGACTTCGCGGTCGCTCTTCAGCGGATCGAGAACGTCGACAAGGAGCTCGCGACCACACGCATGGTGATGGCCGATCCGCTCGAAGACTTCATCCCGAGGACCGAGCAGAGCCCAGTGGTCGCGTTGTTCTCCGCCTACGGCCAACCGATCCGGCGGGTGTTCTTCGCGCTGTTCGCCGCACTGCCGGTCTTCGCGATGGCGACGCTCGCGGGCTTCGAGATCGTGGGCTCGCTCCTGGCGGCCGCCCTCGTCGCGGTCGTCGGTGCCGCCGGCCAGCTTGGCATTGCCATTGCGATCGGCTGGGTGATCGAGACCGCGCTTCTCTTCGTGTTCGTACCCGGTCTTTCGCTGCTCTTCGCGGCGCTCGGCGTCCTGCTTTACTTGAGAACCACGCCGCCTGAGCAGATCGCGCTCGCGATGGCTATTCCAGTGCTCACGCCCCTTGGTCTGGCGCCGGCGATGATCCTCACCGCCGCCGCCGTGTTCGGCCTGACCGGTGTTCTCACGGTGGGCGCGAGCGCCGCGATGACGATGCTCTTCGCGGTCGCGATGGGCGTTCAGTCGCTTGGCCCATACGCGCAGACCGGCCTGTCGCTACGACAGGAGTCGCTCTTCAATCCGGTGCGGGCGGCCGAGACAAAAGCAGCGCTCGCGACGTTTGTCCAGAACTCGAACGACCGCTTGGGCCCGCTCGGCACGCAACTCGACCCCGCCGTCCTCTGGTCGCAGATGAGCGGCCTCGTTTCGCGGCTGGCTGGCGCGACGCTCGAGACGTGGATCGCGACGGTGCTCGCATGGACGATGGCCGCGCTCACCGTATGGACCGTCACGCGCCTCTTGCGCACTCTCTTCGACACGCTGCTCCGCCGCCCGAAGCGCTGGTTCGCGCTGTACGTCCTCGCGGCCGGAGCGGGCGTCACCGGCGGCGCCGCCATCCTGTACATGCTTGCGGTGACGCTCTCCGCGCTGGACAACGCGCCCGGCCGGCCCGGGAACGGTGTGCTGTTCCTCGCCGCGATGACCGGCGCGATCCTCGCGCTCGCCGCGGGGGTCGTGATCAGCGCGACCGAGCAGCCCGAGCCTGAAGCGGAAGGATCGATCCCGATGGCCGCGCGAAGGATGCCCGTCCGCTAGGCCTAGCGAGCCTTCTTCGCGGGAAGCTTCTTCGCATAGGCGTGCGCCTTATCGACCCACGCGCGCAGCTTTGCGGGACTCTTCACGACAACGTCCGGCACCACGACGTATTCCTTCATCGGTCGTCCGGGCATCGGTTCGAATATCTTCGCGGCCGTTGCGCCTGCGATCGTGCGCTCTTCGCCGAACCGCACCACGATCTTGTCCTGGTAGGTGCCCGCGAACATGTTCCCGTTTAGGAAGAGCGCGGGGTAGCCGAACATCGGCCGCGCCTTGATGCTCGGATCGCGTGGCTTCGCTCTCTCGAATGCGGCGATCAGCTCGGGCGGTGACTTCTTCCAGGCCATCGTTGCGAGAGGGTACGCCCGAAGTAGAATCGACGGCACGCGGGTGTGTTGTAGTGGTAGCAAACAACCTTCCCAAGGTTGCAGTACGGGTCCGATTCCCGTCACCCGCTCAGTAGAAACCTAGATGACGACACGTGAATCGTTGAAAGCGCTGGTCGGCAAGCGCGTCGTACTCGATCTCACATCCGCAGCCGATAGCGCGCTCGCCCGCGGCAAGCTCCTCGGAACGATCGACGCGGCCGACGGTCTCGTCCTCATCATCGAGCCCGACGAAGCCCCAGGCACGCGACGCAGCGTACATTCACACCACGTGACGAACGCTCGTGCGGTCTAGCGATGGACCGAGCGCTCATCCAATTCATCTGCGTGCGGACGGATCATCGGAAGAAGCGGCCCGTGGATCCGTCGAGCCCGTTTAACGTGGCCGAAGAAGGGGGCTGGGCGTACTGCCCCGGTGGCATGCCGGACGGTCACAAGTGGTTCAAAACTGGCGGCATCACACGCGCCGCGCTCGCGAAATTCGACTGGCCCGAAGAGAACGAAGTCGAGAGCTAGAGGCGGAGCGGGCGGGCCACCGGATCTTTGAACATGGCGCCCGGATCTTCCTTCCAGCGCGCCGGCTGAACGTCGATATACAGCTCGATCTCGTTGCCGTCCGGGTCCTCGATGTACAGGCTGTGGGTAACGCCGTGATCGGTCGCACCCGCGATGCGCACGCCCGCGGCGGCGATCGCATCGCGCGCCTCGCGGAGCTCGTCGTCGGACTCGCCTACCTTCAGTCCGAAGTGGTACAGACCGATTCGTCGTCCGCGCGGGATCGGTGCAGCGCTCGGTCCGACCTCGATCAGTAATAGCTCGTGATGCGTGCGGCCGGACGAGAACGCCGCCGCCGGAAACGCAACGCCTTCCTCGGGCGTGATCTCCGTCCAGCCAAGCGTCTCGCCGTAGAACGTGCGCGACCGCTCGAGATCGCGGACATATAGGACGATGTGGCCGAGCTCTTTGACCTTCATTTACTACTCCCTAGGTATACGCGTAACGCATCGCCGACCTGGCGTGTTCCACTGAGGTATGCGCGCGCTGCTCTCCGTCGTCATCCTGATCGCTTCGCTCGCGCCGGGCGAGCGCGGGGCTGCGGCCACGTGCACCGCGGAGATCGGTCCAGGTATTCCTCCGCCCGCGACGGCGCCCGCGAAGGCTCCGGGATTCCACGCCGCGTGGTACGGCCAGAGCGGATACATGCGCCTCTGCGCGGGCGATACCGCGACCGCGACGCTCGCCTACTACAACTCGGGGTCGTTTGGCTGGGTCGCGGGCCGGATGGGCGAGTCGGCCTACCTGGGCACGTGGGCCAGCGAGCCGGGCCAAGACCGGCCGAGCATTCTTGGAGGTGACGGCCAGCTCGGTTCGCCCGCGACGGGATGGCCGCGCTACGACCGGATCGCCGTGCAGCCCGCTCCCTATGTCGGGCCGGGTCAGGTCGCCTGGTTCCAGTTCACGCTGAAGGCACCATCGAACCCCGGGACGTACCGCCTCTACGTGCGTCCGCTCATCGAGGGTGCGACCTGGCTTGAGGATATCGGCGTCTTCTGGCAGGTGACGGTCCTCAAACCCGACGGCTCGGTGCCTAATGCGACTCCGCCGGATCCGGTGGGCGTGCGCTTCCAGATCGATCCAGGCGTGAGCGCGCCGGATATCGCGCTGGTCCATCAGGGAGTGCAGCACGAGAGCGCGTTCCTCGACGCGAACGCAGGCGGTACGCGCCGCTCTCCTTCGCTCGTACACGTTTACGTCGGCGACAGCACGCAGCGCTACTGCTGCCTGACCATCGGCGACAGCTTCGAGATCGTCACATCGAACCCGGCCTGGCGGACCCCGCCAGCCTCCGCGCGGGACACCTGGACCGCCGACACCGAACGCACCGAGCTGGCCGCGCACGAGTACGTGCACCTCTGGCAATACGCGATGGGCGGCAACGCCTGCATGGTCGGCGTCCGCTGGATGGCCGAGGGAATGGCGGAGTCGTTCGCCTACCGCTCCCTCGTTGCTGACGGGATCATCCCGCAAACGAACCTTGACACGTTCACGAGACGTCAGCTCACGACGGCGTCGAACCAGGTCGCGCTCTCATCGCTCGAATCATCCTGGCCAGCGAACGCCAACCCCTTCGCTATTGGGTACCTCGCCGTCGACCGGCTGCTCGCGCCGAAGGGCATCGCCACCATCCGCGACTGGTGCGCGCGCGTCGGGTCCGGACAGGAGTGGCACCAGGCCTTCGCCGCGGCGTTCGGCGAGTCGACGGATGCGTTCTATTCGCGCTTTGAAGCTTTCCGCGCCGCGTATATCCGCTAGTCACTCTTTTCAGTAACTACTAGCTTCCGGAAGTAGAAGGCGCGCGCTGGTGTTCCTCCCGCGAGCGCATGCCTGGGTGCGAGATGTCCCTCGCGGATTCACACGGACGAGCGGCGGGCTCCAGATCCTGGGAGCGGCGGGGCTGATCCCTCGGGCGATCACCGGTGTGCTCCCGTGGCTCACTCCGCCCGTCGCGGCGTATGGCCGCTTCGTCGTCGTACCCTTTTGATCGTGGAGCTCAAGCCGGGGGATCAGGCACCCGCCTTCGCACTCCCTGACGAGAACGGGGAGGTCGTCTCGACGAAGGACCTGAAAGGGTCGCGCTACGTCGTCTACTTCTATCCGAAGGACGACACGCCGGGGTGCACGACCGAAGCGTGCCAGTTCACGGACAACTTTCCCCAGTTCGAGATGCTCGGCGTACCGGTCCTTGGCGTCTCGCGGGACGATGCGTCAGCGCATCAAGCTTTCCGAAAGAAGTACAGCCTCCGCGTACGGCTTTTGACCGACGCCGACCGTAAGGCTCACGACGCATACGGCGCGTGGGGCGATCGGCCCGGACGAGGCGAGGGCGTGATCCGGTCGACGTTCCTTATCGGGCGGGACGGCCGCGTCGAGCGCGCGTGGTACGCGGTGAAGCCCGACGGCCACGCGCTTGAGGTGCTTTCCGCCCTTCGCGCCTAGCGTCCCGCCGCGTCTGCCCGTCTTCCTCGAAGCGGAGCACCTTGAAGCCCTCGGCGTACGAGTAGCGCTTCTTCTTGCCGGTCTCCCGCATCCAGCCGCGGACGAAGTCCACGCTCTCGGGCTCGATCTGCGAGCGGTGCGCGAGGAGGGCCCTCATCTTGATCTCGACCACATCGCTGACATCGACGATCGTGTCCGGTTTGCCGAACGCCATGAGAAAGAGCGCCTTTGGCTTGTGCGGCTCGAGCCGCTCTTTCTGCCAGAGCTCCGGCAGCATCTGCCGGGTGGACGCGTCCGGATTGATCGACCGCAGGACAACCTCACCCGCGGCGATGTGGTCGGGATGGTTTACATAGCCGCCACCGTACCGGGTCGTCGGGTCCATCGTGAATATCACGTCCGGTCGGTGCCGGCGGATCTCGCGCGCGACGGCCCGACGGACGTCGATCGTGGGCTCGAGGTAGCCGTCTTCGAAGTCCAGGAAGACGACGTTCTTCACGCCGAGGATCCGCGCGGCCTCGCGTTGTTCCGCGGCGCGAACGTTGCGCAAACGCTTGCGCGTCATCTTGGGATCCTGGGAGCCGGATGCTCCGTTGGTGACCATGCAGTACGTGAACTCGACTCCGGCCTTCGCCCACTTGGCGACCGTTCCGGCCATCCCAAACTCGGCGTCATCGGGGTGTGCGTAGATCGCCATGGCGCGCTGGACTTCGAGTGTCTTGTCGAACCGCACGTGACTAGTGTCGCGCGAACGCGGCGTTCGGTCCGAACGGTGCTGTCAGCGCGCCGCTGGCCACGGAAGCAGAACCCCTCGGGGCGGATCGCGGAGCCCGTCGTGCTGCGATCGCCCAATCTTCCGGCCGGGTATCGTCCGCGGGCGATGCGCCGCGCCACCGGGCAGGCCCCCGGTCGGATCAATCTCATCGGTGAGCACACCGACTACAACGACGGGCTCGTGCTGCCCGTCGCCCTGGGCTTGGGCGTCACCGTGGGCGTGCGAGGGCGCGACGACCGCACCGCGCACCTGGTGACCGATGCGGACGTGGAGCCACGCGAGACGTGGTTCGTCCTCGGTGAGGAGCGGAGGGACGGGACTTGGGCGGACCGCGCTCGGGGAGTGACCGCGGCGCTGCAGGCCCGCGCCGCGATCCTTGGCGGCTTCGACGCCGAGATCAGCAGCACGCTCCCCCTCGGCGCCGGACTCGGTTCGAGCGCCGCGCTCGCCGTCGCGCTCGTTCGCGCGCTGCGCGAGCTCTTCGGCCTGGTGCTCGACGACGCCGAGATCGCCCAAGTCGCTCACACCGCGGAGACCGAGTTCGTCGGCGCGCGCGCGGGGCTGATGGATCAGCTCGCTTCGATCCACGGCCGCCGCAGCGAGGCGCTGCTCATTGATCTGCGCGATCTCTCGCGCATCAGGGTTGCGCTGCCGCTCGCGCTCGAGCTTGCGGTCATCGACTCAGGGACGCGGCATGAGCACGCCACCGGCGGATACAACCGCCGGCGAGAGGAATGTGAAGAGGCAGCGCGGCACCTCGGTGTGGATTCGCTTCGGGACCTCGAGCATCGGCCTCTCGAGGAAGTGCTGGAGCGCCTTCCACCGCCGCTCGATCGACGTGTGCGGCACGTGATCACCGAGAACGTGCGCGTGCGCGATGCGGTCGCGGCATTGCGCGTGCGCGACATGTCGAAGCTGGGCGCTCTGCTCGATTCATCGCACCGGTCGCTTCGCGACGACTACGACGTCTCGACGCCGGAGCTCGATCGTCTCGTGCACTTGGCGCGCGACGATCGCGCGGTGCGGGGCGCTCGCCTCGTTGGCGGGGGATTCGGTGGCAGCATCCTCGCATTGACCGAACGGGGTGAGGCGGAAAGCGCCGCCGAGCGCATTCTTCGCCGCTACGACCGGGGCCGCCTCGTCGCCATCGTGCCCTGATGGGGATCGGAAGGCTGTCGGATGGCCTCGCGCCGACGCCGCCGATGGGGTGGAACAGCTGGAATCGGTTCGGCATCCAGATCGACGAGCGGCTGGTGCTCGAGACCGCCGAGGCGATGGTCGAGAGCGGGATGCGCGATGCGGGCTACCGCTACGTGGTCATAGATGACGGCTGGATGGCGCCCGAGCGCGACCGCAACGGTGACTTCGTCGCCGATCCGGCGAAATTTCCTAGAGGCATCGCGGCCCTCGCCGAGCGGGTCCACGCGCTCGGTCTGCGGTTCGGCATCTACACCGACGCCGGCACAAGAACGTGTCAGGGCCTGCCGGCAAGCCTGGGCTACGAGTTCCGGGATGCCCGCCGGTTCGCGGAGTGGGGCGTCGACTACGTGAAAGTCGACTGGTGTCACACCGATGGGCTGAGCCCGCGCGCGTGCTACGCGAAATGGGCGATGGCCATCCATGCGGCGAGGCGGCCGATCGTTCTCTCCATATGCGAGTGGGGCCGAGCGCGACCCTGGGAATGGGCCGGTACGCTCGGACATCTCTGGCGAACGTGCTGGGACATCCAGCCGGAATGGTCGAGCGTCACGGCGATCCTCGATCGGCAGGCGGACCTGCATGCGTACTCAGGTCCCGATCACTGGAACGATCCGGACATGCTGGAGGTCGGAAATGGCCTCTCCGACGGCGAGGATCGTGCGCACTTCGCGCTCTGGGCGATGCTCGCCGCGCCGCTCATGGCCGGGAACGATCTGCGCCAGATGAGCGACGATGTCCGCAGAGTCCTCACCGCGAACGAGATCGTCGCGATCGACCAGGACGCCCGCGGCATGCAGGCCCGGCGCATCCGCCGCGAGGAAGACACCGAGGTGTGGGTGCGAGGCCTGGCGGGCACGCGAGCCATCGCGGTCGCGCTGTTGAACCGCGGGTCGGAGGACCGGGAGCTCAGTGCCGGGCTGGACGAGGTTGGATTCGCGGCGACCGACGTTGTCCGAGTTCGCGACCTTTGGCTGCGATCCGACATTGGTGCGCGCCGCCGCGAGATCGTGAGCACCGTCCCTTCGCATAGCGCTGCTGTTCTCCGAGTGACGGCGTACTAGTACCCACCTGACCCATTCGTACCTGGGCCGATTAGCGATACCGCCATGAGAGCGATCTCATCAATTTGGCGGAGGGCATCGGAGGCGCTGCAGGGCATCTTTTTCGCGCCATGGGTGTGGTGGGGCGGTGGGGTGTCTGCGTCGCAATTTGTGCGGCGGCTGTCTTTACCTTGCTCACTGCGGAGTCCCCGGCGGCCGCTCAGTCTGCGCTCCTCGACACGCTCTCCACGCACGTCACGCTCGCGCGCGAGGGCGCCGTCGACGAGGTCATGACCGAGCGAGTCATCCGTAGCGGCGACACCGTCGCCACGGACCGGACCGGCCACGCGGTGGTGACCTATCCCGACGGATCGACGGCCCTGCTCGAGGAGTCGAGCGAGCTCACCATCGAATTCGTCCGCACGACCGCGGGCGATTACGTGGTGCGGATGCAGCAGACCCTCGGCCGCGTCTGGTACGCGGTCACGAGAACGGTCGCTTCAGGCGGCCGGTACGAGGTACGGAGCGCGGCCATGGCTTCGGTCATCCGCGCCGGGTCAGGCTCGTTCGTTGCGGTCTTGCCGGATGGCGAGACGACCGTGGTCGCGACCGCCGGGAGCGTCGAGACAAATGCCGGCGGGAGCGCGGTCACAGTTCCGGCGGGCGCGTCCACGGTGGTGAGCGCCGCCGGGACCCCGTCGCCACCGGGCCCCGCCGCGATGGTCATCCCACCGGCGACACCTCCACCACCCACGCCACCGACCACGCTCGCCACGCCCCGCCCGCACGTCCAGACGCCGTCGGCATCGTCCGCGGCGACGGGGCGCGCGCCAACACCCAGCGCCGCGCCGACGAGCGCGTTCGCGCCTCCGGTCTCCACGCTCCCTCCGCTACCCCTCGTGACCACGATGGCGAAGGTCACGAGAACCCCGGCGCCGAGCGCGACGCCGGCGCGAAGAGAGCCGACCGCGAGCGCGAGATCGGCACAGCCCGCGGCGAAGCCGACGGCCAGCGCTCGTGCCACAGCGACGGTGGAGCAGTCGCAGAGCACCTTCTCGACGACGAAACCGACCGCGGCGCCGCCGCCCGCGACCGCCACGCCAAGGCGTAACGCGAAGGGCGTGAAAGACTAGGGCCGCTATCGCGCGATGAGGATCGCGCCGGCCACCATGAGCGCGGCGCCGAGGACCTTCCACACCGTGAGCGATTCGCCGAGAAAGAGCGCGGCGAGTACCACGACGAAGACGACCGAGAGCCGATCGAGGCCGCTCACCGCGCTCGCCTGGCCGATCTTCAGCGCCGCGAAGTACGCGAGCCAGGATCCCGCGCCGGCGAGCCCCGCCAGGCCGATGAAGATCCAGCCCTTCCGGTCGATGCTGCCGAGCTCTCTCACGTCGCCTGCCGCTAAGGCGGCGATCGACGTCACGGCGGCCATGACGATCGCGCGGGCCATCGTCGCCGGGATCGGCGATACCTCGCCGAGGCCGATCTTGCCGAAGATCGCGACGAGCGCCGCCGCAAAGGCGGAGAGAAGACCAAGGATGACCCAGCCGGCGATCTCGGGCACGCGTAACGTCCTGCAGAGCGCGGGCCCGTTCGCGTCGTTTTCCAGACGCCCTGCCTAGGGCAGGCGATTGAACCAGAGAAGCGAGAAAGCGCCGGCCATCACCGCGAGCAGGGCGGCGGCCAATGTGAAGTACGCGGTGAGCTCTGTCTTCTCGTTGCGGATGACGAGCTGCGTGGTGAGGTTCTCGTAGACCGCTCGCAGGTCCTGCTCGGTGCTCGCGTTGAAGTACTCGCCATCGGTGACCTGCGCGATCTTCTTCAGGGTGGCTTCATCGAGCGCGGTGCGGACGGCGCGTCCCTGCAGTCGGACGATCGTGCCGGCAGCGCTCCCCACGCCGATCGTGTAGACGCGGACGCCCCGCGACACAGCCTGATCTACGACGTCGAGCGGAGGCGGGAACTGGTTGTTCTGGCCGTCGGAGAGAAGGACGACCGATGCGGACGAGTGCTGGCCCTGGAGGTAGGCCGGCAGAGGGGTGGCCGTCGGTCGGGGTGTGCCGTTCGGATTCTGTTGCTGCAGGATCGAGCTCGGAAGATCCGTCTCGCTTCCCATCGACTCCTCGATGGCATCGAGCGAGACGAGGATCGCGCGCCCGATGGCTGTCGCGCGCTGCGGCCGCAGGCGGTTGATCGCGGCGATCACCAGGCCTTTGTCGGTCGTCGGCGACTGGACGATCGACGCATCTCCGGAGAACGAGACGACGCCGATCTTCACGCTGTCGCTCTGCTTGTCGACGAACGCGCGCGCCGCCGCCTTCGCCGCCTCGATCCGGTTCGGCTTCATGTCCTCGGCGAGCATCGACCCTGACACGTCGATGGCCAGGATGACGGTGCCCTCCTGGCTGGGAACAGCGACCACAGCCTGCGGCCGCGCGACGGCGATCGACATGAAGGCGAGCGCGAGCAGGAAGAACGCGGGCGGAACGTGGCGCCGCCAACCTGGCCCTTTGCCGATGGCCTCGCGCACGAGCGAAAGGTTCGCGTACCGGAGCGCGTAGCGATTGCGTCGTCGCTGCGCGAGCACGTACAGCAGAGCGAGGCCGGCGACCACGACGAGCAGAACGAGCGCCGTCGGCCAGATGAACGTCATGCGACCCTTCCCGTCGCCGCGCGACGCGCGGCACGCCGCTTCCGTGCGTACGCGAAGCGAACGATAGAGCGGACCAGGTCCTCGTCGGTACGGAGGACGAGGACGTCGACTCCCGCGCGGGCGAAGGCTCCTGCGAGCCGCTCCTCCCGCCGTCGCGCCGCCTCGGTGAACCGCTCCCGAAAGCGCCGGTCGTGCGTGTCCACCCGAAGCTGCTCGCCGGTCTCGCTGTCGGTGAGGACGACCGGCCCGATGTCGGGCAGCTCGCTCTCGCGAGGATCGATCAGGCGTATGGCGAGGGTCTCGTGCCGGCGCGCGATCCGCAGGAGACGCTCCTCCCATCCCTCGGCGCTGAAGAAGTCTGAGACGACGAAGACGAGCGAGCGTCGCTTGAGCGTGCGCATCCCCGCCTCAAGCAGCTCGCTCAGCGAGGTGAGCGGCGCCTTTTCGAGGCGCGGACGCTTCTCGAGCTCGTGCAGGAGCCGAAGGACCTGGATCCGGCCGCCGAGCGCGGGGATCGCGCGCTCGACACGCGTCGCGTAGATCGTCGCGCCGACTTTGTTGCCATGGCGTGTCAGAAGACGGGCGAGGACCGCGGTGAAGTCCAGCAGCAGGTCTCGCTTGCGCCGGTCTACCGTGCCGAAGTCGACGGACGGCGAGAGGTCGAGCAGGAAGTGCGCGCTGATCTCGCGATCCTCGAGATATTCGCGAACGTACGGCGTATCGAGACGTGCGGTGACATTCCAATCGATGTGCCGCACGTCGTCGCCGAACGCGTACTCGCGGATGTCCGCCAGGTCGAGGCCCTGGCCCTTGAACACCGTGCGGTAGTCGCCCTGGAGCAGTCCATCGAGTCGCCGCACGATGGTCCAGTCGAGGCGCTGGAGCCGACGCTCAGGCGCGGATCGTGACATGTTCCTGCAATGGCTCGGTAGGGACTGGGATGCGCGCGAGTACTCGGCGGACGACGTCGTCCGCGGTGACCTCGTCGGACAGCGCTTCGAACGAGAGCACGATGCGGTGCCGGATCACGTCGAGCGCGAGGTCCTGGATATCCTGCCCGGTCACGTAACGCCGGCCGCGCAAGAAGGCGAGCGCGCGTCCGGCGAGCACGAGGTTGATCGAAGCGCGCGGGCTCGCACCGTAGCTCACGTACTTGGCGACATCGCCGATGCCGTACTCGGCGGGCTGGCGTGTGGCCGACGAGAGGCGGACTACGTACTCCATCAGCGTGGGGTCGACGAACACGTCATCGACCTCGCGCTGGAGGGCACTCAGGCGGTCCGTGGTCATGACAGGCACGACGGGCGACAGCCTTCCGGTCATGCGCTCGACGACGACGAACTCGTCCATCTCGCTCGGATAGCCGACGAGTACTTTCATCATGAACCGGTCCACCTGAGCCTCAGGAAGCTGGTAGGTGCCTTCGGTCTCGATCGGGTTCTGCGTGGCCATCACGAGGAAGGGGTCCGGGACCTTGTGGGTCTCGCGGCCGATCGTCACCTGCCGCTCCTGCATCACCTCGAGGAGAGCGCTCTGGACCTTCGCTGGCGCGCGGTTGATCTCGTCCGCGAGCAGGAGGTTCGTGAACACCGGGCCGAGCGACGTCTGGAAGTCACCGACCCGCTGGTTGTAGATACGGGTGCCGACAAGGTCGGCGGGGACGAGGTCCGGCGTGAACTGGATCCGCTTGAAGTCGCCGGTGATCGCCTGCGCGACCGTCTTCACCGAGAGCGTCTTCGCGAGTCCGGGGACGCCCTCGACCAGAAGGTGGCCGCGCGCGAGGAGGCTGACCAGGAGGCGCTCCAGCAGGTGATCCTGGCCGACGATCACCTTCTTGATCTCGAAGAGGAGCCTGCCGGTGTCGGGTGGGACCGCAACTTGGGGTTCGGTCATTACGTTCCTTCCTCTTAGTCCGGCGGCAAGCCGAGCGCGCCTGCCGCGGTGTCGATGGTTACGGCGAACCCGACCCCGCTGAACGCGGGCTGCCCCGTCGGATTGACGAGTCCGGTCACGATCCCGACGACATCGCCGTCGCGATTCACGAGTGGTCCTCCCGAGGATCCCGGATTCACCGCGGCGTCGAACTGGATGAGCCCGGTGAGCGTTCGCCCCTGCCCGGGAATCTGCACGCTGCGGTTGAGGCCGCTGATCACGCCTGTCGAGAGTGAGCGTGTGAGCGCGAATGGGTTCCCGACGACGATCGCGTCATCTCCGATGCGAACCGTCGATGGACTTCCGAGAGTCGCGGCCGTGATCTGCGCGGGCGGTGTCGCCGGACGCAACGCCGCAATGTCGTTCTCGGCCATCTGCGCGATGACCACCGCCCGCGACTGCGTGCCGTCTGCGAAGATGACCGTCACGCTCGGCCAGCCCTGGACGACATGCAATGCCGTGAGGATGTCGCCGGCCTCGTCGATGACCACTCCGGAGCCTGCTTCAACAAGCGTCCCGTCCGGCTTCGCGGTCTTGATCTGGACCACAGCCGGCGCGACCTTCGCATAGACCTCGCTCATCGCAGGCGTCGGCGTGGGCGATGGGCGTACGTCCTCGGGAGCCGGCACCGGCGCGAGGGAGATCGCGATGAGCAGAGCGGGTCCCGCGAGCGCGACGCCCCACGGGAGGGCGCGACGGATCACCGTTCCGATGCGCTCCCGCTGCGGACTCGGCGACGCGCCGGGTTCGGGGACCGCGTCAGGACGGCCGCGCGGGAACGAGCCGTATGGCCGATCCGCTCTGGTGGGCACGAACCTCGGTCGAGTGTAGGCATCGACCTTCTGCGACCGGGTATGGGTTGAGTAAGAAGGAGATCTCTTGCCTCGTTAGAACGATTGTTCTATCGTGCTTTTCTTGCGGGACCGGCGCCGAAATGGATCAGGACGCTCCCATTTTGCCTAGGACGGATGGCAGTCGATGAGAGAGATCACGTATCGGGAGATCGAGGCGAAGGGCGCGCTGAACCGCGTTCAGGGAATGCCGTTTGAGTGGAGCCTCAACCCGTACGTCGGTTGCGCTCACGCGTGTTCCTATTGTTTCGCGCGCGCCTATAACGCGCGTTATCGCGAACGCGACGTCGGCGAGGCGTTCGATCGGAATATTGAGGTGCGCACAAACTTCGTCGAGCGACTTCGTAGAGAGTTGCAGCGACGCCCGGAGGGGTCGGTCGCGATCGGCACGGCGACCGATCCGTATCAGCCCATCGAGGGCAAGTACCGGCTGACCCGCGGATGCCTAGAGGCACTCGCGGACTTCCCGATGCCGACGAGCATCATCACGAAGGGTCCCCTCGTCGTGCGGGACATCGAGCTGCTCCAGCGCCTCGACGCAAAGGCCGACCTCACCGTCTACTTCAGCGTCCCGTGCGTGGACGAGGACATCGTGCGAAAAACAGATCCGGGCACGGCCCCGCCGCGGCAACGGCTTCGGGCACTCCGGATGCTTCGCGACGCAGGCATCGACGCGGCGGTGCTGTGCATGCCGGTTTTGCCGGGTATCACCGACAGCGAGGAATCGCTCAACCGGGCCGCGAAGGCCGCGAGCGAAGCAGGCGCAACGGCTTTTCGCCACCGGCCACTCAAGATCGACCGCGAGATACGTGACTACTACGTCGAGTTCCTTGCCGCCGAGTTTCCGACGCTCGTACCGCGATACGAAGCGCTGTACGGCAACAGCATTCACCCGGGTAAGGACTACGAGCGCGAGCTCGAGAAGCGGGTCACGCGCGTGCGCGCGCGCTACGACTTCCGCGAGCGACCGCCGCGCCATCGCGAGCCCGAAACCGAGCAGCTCCAGCTGGCTATCTAGCCGCGGGAAGCTCCTCGGCGACCTCGACGGCCCGTTCCTCGCGACGGATCGCCTCCGCGGCCTCGCGGATCTCATCCTGCATCGCGACCGCGACCCCGGCTGCCGTCGCGACGAGGACGAGCACAGACATCCACCACGGTGTCCGGATTCCGAGCAAGGCATCGAGTGAGAGACGGCCGGGACCTGTCATCGCGAGGGCGGCGGCGATGGTGAGATTCGTCAGCGGGAGCTCCGCCCCGCCGAGGTTCACGAAGATCGGCTTCCCTTTGTGCGCCTTCCTCCAGGCGATGACCATCGGCGCGCTGGCGATGATGGGACCGACCGGTGACATGAGCCCCAACGCAATGAGCACGCCACCGGTCGTCTCCGTCGCCCCGGCGATGTACGCCCACTCGCGGCCTGGCCGGATCCCGAGGCTCTCGAAATAGGTCGCGGTGCCCGCAAGTCCGCGTCCACCGAATCCGCCGAAGAGCTTTTGCCCGCCATGGCCGACAAGGAGGGTGCCGGTGACGACTCGAAGCAGTAGCAGCGCGAGCGAAGTCACCGTGACATCTCCGTTACGGCGGGCATCAGCATTAACGACGCCACCAAAGAGGCACGGGAACTGCGTGTGCCTTGGGACGTGGCAAACCAGACACGGCGGAGCGCGCAGCGATGAGCTGGATCGATCAGCTCATCCAGCATCTCGAGCAGGTCACCTGCAGCGGCTGCGGGGAGTACTACCACGGCGGGGACATCGCAGCCGTCGTCACCGAGCCGTCACGCCTCATCGTGCGGTTGCGCTGCCGATCCTGCGGACAGGACGGCATCGCGATCCTCGACTTCGGGACGAACCCCGTCGCTCCAGACCCGATCACCGTCGATGACGTGATCGACACCCACGATCTCTTGGCGCGTGCGAGCCGACCGCCCAGAGAGCTCTTCCCCGCGCTGACGGTCTAGCGTCAGGCGCTCGGGCGCCGCTGCATCACATGGCGGCTCCCGCGACAAGCAGCGGCACCGCCGATTCGCCCGGATGCTCGCTCTTTCGGCCGTCGGGCACGCACGCGAGCCCGCCTTGTGAAAACCAGGGATTGACTTCGTTACTGGAGCATGACAAAACTCTCCTCCGAGCTTGGGGAGGCGCGTGATGTCCAGCATCGTCCACTACGAGTGCCGCAATCCGGACCACATTCGCGCAGGATCGCGTCGCGGGATCGGCGGGACCGTCATTCACCACGGATCGGTCGGCTACTGCGATGGGGTCAACGTCGACGGTGCCCATCGCTGGGTCCCGACCGGCGGGGTGCCGATCGAATACTTGTACGACGGCTCACCGGCAGTCGACGGACCGGGCACCTATCGCGCGAACGATGGAGCGCTCGTGCACGTTCGCCCTTCGGCCGGCGGCAAGCTCCTGTTCGAGGTCGACGGGGGACGGTTCGCGGCACGGACGGATCTGCATGTGGGTGTGAAGCTCTCGGACGATCCTGACTGGCCCGATACCAAGCCCGTCGGGATCGCGTTCCTGCCCGCGGACTAGCTTCTCCTCGTACAAGCGCCGCTCACGAACCGCGAGATCGCGGAGCTCCTTGCGCTCGAATCCGAGCGAACGGACGGGCGCAAGCAGCGCGCGCTGCGTCGCGCGTCTCGCGCCGCGCTCATGTGGCCGGAGGAAGCGGCCGACATCGAGCAATCCGGACGCAGCCTCACCGAGCTCCGCGCGATCGGTCCGTTCACGGCGAGCTTCATCGCGCGATGGCTGAAGGATCGGCCGGACGTGCCAGTACCGCCGCCGATCCGGGACGGGTTCATCACCTACGCGTACGCGCGCGCGGTTGTCGCGGCCCACCCGGAGTGGGCCGCCGCAGCGAAGTCGGACCAGCAGATGCATACGGACGAGACCGACGGCAGCGCGACGATCGACGAGATGGCCGAGGCTGGGCGGGATCTGGGCCGGGAACGCATCGCCATCACCGACCACTCCAGGACGCTCCGCATCACGAACGGGATGGATGAAGCGCGCCTTGCCGCCCAGGGCGAGCGCATCGACGCGGTGAACGCGCGTGGCGCGGCGCCGTGGGTCCTCAAGGGCATCGAGATGGATGTCACGCCGGAAGGCGCCGGCGACATGGAGCCCGCGGCGCTCGCGCGGCTCGACCTGGTGCTCGGCGCCTTCCACTCCAAGCTTCGTCTTCGCGACGACCAGACGGAGCGCTACTTCCGCGCGCTCGCAAACCCTGACATACAGGTGCTGGCCCATCCGCGCGGGCGCGTCTACAACTTCCGCCCAGGCCTTTCTTGCGACTGGGAGCGCGTCGCCCGCCGGGCGAGCGAGACTGGCACCGTCCTCGAGATCGATGCCTATCCCGACCGCCAGGATCTCGACGTCGAGCGACTGCGCATCGTCGCCGCCGAAGGCGCCTGGATCTCGATCGGCACCGACGCTCACAGTCCCGGCGAGCTCGCGTTCCTCGAGATCGGGATCGCGGCCGCGATCCTCGGCGGGGTGCCCAGGGAAAGAGTGCTGAACCTGCTCTCGAATCTCGCGCTCGCGGAGCGCGTGGGTCTCGTTCGTGCAACGAAAGGAGCAAACACGAACGAAAGGGGCACGACAACCATGGCAGGTGGAAAGCGCGAGCGCATCGACACGACGCCGGGCAAGTCCGGTGGTTCCCGTTTCGTCCGGCGCGAGGCCCGGGGACGATTCAGCACCGACCAGACAAGCGCAGGTCGGAGTGTCGCCCAGGACAAGCGAGTGAAGGCAAAGAACACGGCGCCGAAAGGGATGAAGGATCGCGGCGACTAGGGAGAAGGCGCGCTCCCTCCGCGAGTACAAGCGCAAACGCGACTTCGGGACGACGCCCGAGCCACAGGGCGGGAAACAGAAGGGCGCCCAGCGGCTGTTCGTGGTGCAGAAGCATCGCGCGAGCGCACTGCACTACGACTTTCGTCTCGAGGCGGGCGGCGTTCTTGTGTCGTGGGCCGTCCCGAAGGGTCCATCGCTCGATCCAAAGGTCAAGCGTCTTGCTATGGCCGTCGAGGACCACCCGCTCGACTACGCGCGATTCGAGGGTGTGATCCCTGAAGGCGAGTACGGCGGCGGCACGGTCATGGTATGGGACATCGGGACCTACGAGCTCGATGGCGATGAGACCTTCGACGAGGCGCTTCGCAAGGGCCGCATCGTCTTCACGCTGAACGGCAAGAAGCTGAAGGGTGGGTGGGTCCTCGTCCGCACCAGAGGCCGGCAGTGGCTTCTCATGAAGCGGAAGGACCGGGATGCGTCCACCCTCGAGGTGACTCGAGCGAAACCGCGCTCGGTCCTGACGCGCCGGCTTCTCGCGGGGATCGCCCGCGACGAGGGCGGCGATGTAGCGAAGGCCGCGACCGGCGATCCGACATGAAGCTCATCCGCCCCATGCTCGCGACGCTGTCGCCGAGCGTCGTCGAGGGGCCCGAATGGGTCTTCGAGGAAAAGTACGACGGCATCCGCGCGCTCGCCGGCCGCGAACGAGGTCACGTGAAGATGTGGTCGCGCATGCTGCAGGACCTGACCACCGGCTTTCCCCACGTCGCCCGGGCGATGGCCGCGCTGCCCGGCGGGGATCTTCTGCTCGACGGCGAGCTCGTCGCGCTGGACGCGAAAGGAGTCTCGCGTTTCCAGCTGTTGCAGCGACGCGGCGCCGCCGGTGCCTCGCCCCCGAGATACGCGGTGTTCGACCTGCTCGAGCTCGAGGGTCGAACGCTCATGCGGCGTCCGCTCAGCGAGCGCCGCTCCGCGCTCGAGGGTCTGATCGGTCGCCGGACCGACCCGTTCTTCGTCTCCCGCCGGCTCGTCCGTGATGGGAAGGCCGCGTACCGCGAAGCCAAGCGCCTCGGTTGGGAAGGCATCATCGCGAAGGACGAGGGCTCGCCGTACGAGCCGGGTACAAGGTCGCGGTACTGGCGCAAGGTGAAGGTCCGAAAAGAGTCCGAGTTCGTGATAGGCGGGTTCACCGCACCCAAGGGCGGCAGGCAGCATCTTGGGGCTCTCCTCGTTGGGCTTTACGACGGACCGAGGCTCCGCTATGTCGGCAAGGTGGGCACCGGTTTCACGCAGCAGACCCTCGAGATGCTCGCCGTGAAGCTGGAGCGCCTTCGGACCGACCGGCCATCGTTCGATCCGCCGCCACGTGTGCGCGATGCGACCTGGGTCCGGCCGAAGCTCGTCGCGCAGCTCGCATACGCCGAGTGGACGGCGGACGGCAAGCTCCGCCAACCCGCGTTCCTGGGCCTCCGGACCGACAAGGATCCGGCGGAGTGCACCTGGAGCCAGCGTGAGCTCTAGCACGGTGAAGGTCGCCGGCGTGGCGATCAGCAACCCCGACAAGGTGTGGTGGCCCGACGACGGGATCACCAAAGCTGACGTCGCCCGCTTCTACGACGGCATCTGGTCGCGTCTCTTGCCGTGGCTGCGCGATCGGCCTCTGACCGCCGAGCGCTGCCCCGACGGCATGCTCGGAAGCTGCTTCTATCAGAAGGACTTTCCCGAAGACCGCGCGCCCGCCGGCCCACGTCTGGTCCTCCGTGCGACGAGTACGGGAAAAGACGTTCGGTACGTGGTCGGCGGCTCACGCGCGACGCTCATCGGGATGGTGAATCTCGGGTGCATCGCGATCCACGTGATGAGCTCCCGCGCATCGCGCATGGACGAGGTGGATTGGTTGGCCTTCGACATGGACCCGCAGACGGGCGAGTTCGCCGACGCGGCCAAGGCGGGGCTGGCGCTGCGAAAGGTGCTCGACGAGGCTGGGCTCGTCTCTTACCCGAAGACCTCGGGCAGCCGCGGGCTCCACGTGTTCTGCCCGCTCCGCGCCGGCGTCTCACCACAGCGCGCCGTCGAAGTCGCCGTGTCCTTCGGCAAAGAGCTCGCGCGCCGTGAGCCGGACCTCGTGACGGTCGAGTTCTCCAAGAGCAAACGGGGTGCGCGGGTGTTCGCCGACGCGATGCGGAACGCCTACGGACAGACCATCGTGGCTCCGTACAGCGTCCGCCGCCGGCCGAAGGCGCCGGTCTCCACGCCGCTCGCGTGGGACGAGGTCACGAGCAGGCTCGACCCGGCGTCATTCAACTTGAGGACGTTCGAACGGCGCAACGCGCGGGCGGATCCGTGGGACGATTTCTGGCGGCGCCGGCAGTCGCTCCCCCGCCACCTCGAGGCATGAGCAGAGCAGAGCAGGTCGCCAAGGAAAAGGGCCCGCTCAAAAAGGCCGCCGTTCTGCTCGGCCCGGGCTTCATCACGGGAGCCGCCGACGACGACCCGAGCGGCATCGGCACATACGCGGTGGCCGGCGCATCGCTTGGGCTGGCGACGCTCTGGACCGCCCTCCTGACCTTTCCCTTCATGGCCGCGGTCCAGAACATCTGCGCTCAGCTCGGTCAGGTCTCGGGGACCGGGCTCGCGGGGATCCTCAAGGAGCACTACCCCCGGTGGGTCCTCTATCCGGCCGTCGCGCTTGTGGTCATCGCGAACGTCGTGAACGTCGGGGCGGATCTCGGCGCGATCGCCGATGCCGCCGGGATCGTCACCGGGACCCCCGTCCCGTGGCTTGTGGTGCCGATCGGGCTCGGTCTCGTTGCGCTACAGATCTTCGCTCGCTATCGAGTGATCGAGCGGATCTTCAAATACCTCACCCTCGCGTTGCTCGCGTACGTGCTCGACGTGTTCCTCGTGCACCCATCACTCGGCGAGACGCTCCGCGCCACCATCGTGCCGACCATCTCGCTCGACCACGAGTATCTCGCGACGCTGGTCGCCATCCTCGGCACGACGATCTCGCCCTACCTGTTCTTCTGGCAGACCAGCCTGGAGGTAGAGGAGGAGAGGTCCGCCGGGCGGCGCACGCGTGAGGAGCGGCGAGGAGCATCGCCATTCGAGCTACGGATCGCCACGATCGACGTGACCGTCGGCATGTTCGTCTCGAACCTCGTCATGTATTTCATCATCCTCGCGACGGCCCTGACCCTTCACGCGAACGGCACCACGAATATCGCCACCGGCGCGGATGCCGCGCAAGCTCTGCGCCCGCTCGCGGGAGACCTCGCGGGCATCATCTTCGCAGTCGGTATGGTGGGCACCGGCCTTCTCGCGGTGCCTGTGCTCGCGGGCGCGTCCGCCTACGCCGTTTCCGAGGCGTTCGGTTGGCGCGAGGGGCTCGACGAGCGCTGGCAGAGAGCCCGGCCGTTCTACGGTGTCGTCGCCGTAGCGACGATCGTCGGCCTGGTGATCCCGTTCTCGGGAGTGAAGCCCATCGACGCGCTCTTCTTCACGTCCGTGCTCAACGGGATCGCGGCGCCGCCACTTCTCGTCGTGATCATGCTTGCCGCGCGCAACAAGAGGGTGATGGGCGATCAGACCATAGGCCCTATCCTCACCGCCCTCGGCTGGGTCGTCACGGCCGCGATGTTCGCGGCCCTCGCTGGACTGGCGCTCACCTCGCTCGCGGGGTGAACGTGCTCGACGACACATTCGCGCTGTGTGCCGAGGCACCCGTCGGGCGATGCGCGTGCTCGACCCTTTCGGTATGTCATCTCGGATCGCTCGGCTCCTCGTTCGCGGACTCTTCGCCGCGCTCTTCCGGATCCGCCGCGTCGGCGAGCTGCCCGCCAGCGGTCCGCTGATCGTCGTCGCGAACCATCAGGGTTGGGCCGACGGTTTCCTTCTCGCCGCCGCGTTCCCGCTCGCGGCCCCGATCCGTCTTCTGGGAGATCGCGAGGGGACGATGGGCGTCTGGTGGCATCGGGCGATCCTGCGCCTGATCGGGCTGGTCATTCCCATCGATCGCCGATCGGCGGGCGCCGATCGTGGCGCGATCGCGGCCACGCTCGCCGCGCTCTCGCGAGGAGAGATCGTCGTCGTCTTCGCCGAAGGACGCGTGTCGCGCGCGGAGTCGGCGCTCGGGCCGTTCGCGCGCGGTGTCGGCTACCTCGCGCTGCGATCGGGAGCGCCGGTCCTTCCCGTCTGGCTGAGTGGCACCGCGGAGCTGTACCTCCGAAGGGAGGTCACGACGATCGCCGGTAGGCCACGCTTCGTGCCCCGAGTCTCTCCGACGAAGGAAGCGACGCAGACGCTCGCGCGAGCTCTGCACGACGACCTTGCGAGGCTCGAGCCCTTGGAGCATGCCCGCGAGCCGGCACGCAAGCGCATGCGTTGGCTGACGAACCTCTTCTAGACGCGAACCTCCCGGAGGAGCGACTTCTCGTCGATCACGCGGACATTGCGGCGCTCGACGTTTATCAATCCGCGCCGCTCGAAGTCCGCGAGGAGCTTGTTCACCGTCATCCGCGTAGACCCGACCGCGGCCGCGAGGTCGTCCTGCGTCAGCGGCAGCGGACGACCGAGACGTGCGACCTCGACGAGATACTTCGCAAGGCGGCTCGTGACATCGAGGAAGGCGAAGTCCTCAACCTGGCCCTCGAGCTTGCGGATGCTGCGGGAGAGGCGCTCGAACATGTGTCGCCGCACTTCCTCGTTGCGCTTCAACACGGCGAGCGAGCCATCGCGGTCGATCTGGAAGACGCTTGTCGGGATGACGCAGACGGCCGTGCCGTCCCGCGGAACCTTTTCCTCGAAGATGACGAGCTCGCCGAAGAATTCGCCCCGCGAGTGGAGTGAGATGAGGAGCTCACGCCCGTTCTCGTCGAGGAGCAGCACCTTGACCAGCCCCTCGAAGACGACGAACCAGTGCGCCGCCGGATCGCCCTGGTGATAGACGACCTCGCCCTGCTTGAACTGCCGGAGGGCCATGTGACCGGCGAGCTCTTGACGATCGATCTCAGGAAGGATCTCGATAGGAAGCACGTCGGCCAACGTGCCCGCCATCTTCCGGAGCTCTTCGACCTTCACGGACGAGAGAGTCTAGAAGGCCCCTAGTAGTGGATCTGCTTGCGCAGGAGGGTGGGCTCCTTGATCGCGATGTGACGACGGGCGACCGCGATCGCCCCCAGACCTTCGAGATCCGCAAGCGCACGGTTGACGGAAACGCGCGTGGCGCCGACGAATGCTGCGAGATCGTCCTGGGTGAGCTCGACCTCGTTACGCTCGTTCGCCGTCGCGAGATCTAGGAGGCACTTCGCGACGCGGCCCGGTACATCGAGGAACACGAGGTCTTCGATCCGGCCGGAGGCGCGGCGCACGGTGCGAGCGAGGAGTCGGAGAATCTCCCTGATCGCGCGCGGGCTTCGCTCCACGACCCGGAGAAAGTCGTCACGCGCGATCGTCACGACCTGCGTCTCGCCGAGTGCGGTGACCGTGGCCGACCGCGGGGCATCGTCGAAGAGCGCGAGCTCGCCGAAGACCGCGCCGTCGCGCTCGATCGCGACGACGACCTCGTGTCCTGCCTCGTCAGGGATCGAGACTTTCACCGAGCCCGACGCGATGACGTAAAGATGCCCCGCGGGGTCATCACGATGGAAAACGACCTCGTCGCGTGCGAAGTGACGAGGACGGATGTGCGCCGCCACCTCTTTGCGTTCCGCGTCGGTGAGCGCGCCGAAGATCGGCACGCCAGTGAGAACGCGCGCGACCGCGTCGGCGTCCACGGCCTCGGAACGATACGCTCCGAGCGGTGGGCGCACGCATTCGCGTGGTTGGTCACCGCGGCGCCACGGCGCGCGCTCCGGAAAACACCATCGCGTCGCTCTCGCGGGGCGTGCTGGATGGGGCCGACGAGGTGGAGTTCGACGTCCAGCGGACCAAGGATGGTGTCGCGGTCCTCATGCACGACGACACGCTCGACCGAACCACGAGCGGCCGGGGTCCTCTTCGCGAGCGCACGCTGTCGGAGGTCAGGGACCTCGACGCGGGCAGCCACTTCGCTCCCGAGTTTTCGGGTGAGCGGGTCCCGTCACTCGCCGAGGTCTGTGCCTGGGCCAAAGAGGCGGGCACGGATCTCTCGGTCGAGCTGAAGCAGCCCGCTCCGGCTGAGGGTCTCCCGATGGACGCCGGGCTCGCGGAGAGCGCCGTCGCGGAGGTGCGCGCGAGTCGGCTGCTCGAGCGCGCAGTCCTCCACTCGTTCGACCATCCGACCATCGCGCGGGTGCGCTCCATCGCGCCCGACGCGCGTGCGGCACTGCTCTACACCGGGCCGAACCTCGTCGATCCCTTGGCGATCGCGCGGACGGTGCCCGGGATCATCGCCGTCCACCTTCGGTGGCACTGGGTCTCGCGTGAGCTCTGCGGGGCGGCGCACGCGGAGGGCCTGCGCGTCCACGCGTATGGCATCCCGGAGCCGCTCGAGCGGGAGGTGGTCCTTCGCCTGGCAGACTTCGGCGTCGACTCGCTTTCCGCCGACGATCCGGGCGCGCTCGTGAAGCTTCTCGCGGCCGAGGGGCTGCATTGACGCCGCGCGAGGGCTGGCTCGAGCGCGACGGGGTGCGCCTCCACTACCTCGAGTGGCCCGGCGAGACCGGCCGCGCGATCTTCGCGCTTCACGGCCTCTCTTCGAACGCCCGCTTCTGGTCGCGCGTCGCGTCGCATCTCGACGGACGGCGGCTCATCGCGCTCGATCAACGCAGTCACGGCCGTTCGGACCGGATGCGGGACGGAGACGGCCTAGCCGCGTTCGTCGCTGACGCGCGCCACGCGATCGCCGAGCTTGGTCTCGCGCGGCCGGTGCTGGCGGGACATTCCTGGGGCGCGAGCATCGCGCTCGAGCTCGCGGCACGTCACCCCGAAACGGTCTCGGCGCTCGGCTTCATCGACGGGCCGGCGTGGCCCCTATCGGATTCGATGACCTGGGCGGAGTTCGCGGCCCGCTCGCAATCGACGCTTCCACGACATTCCGATCTCGCCGCAGCGATCGATGCGGCACGCGCCTGGCACGGGCCCCTCTGGGGCGAGGATCTCGTCGAGTTCGTCAACGCAGGTCATCGGCCCGAAGGCGATGCCATCGTGCTGACGCTCACGCATGAAGCACGAGCCCGCATCCTTCGTGACCTGTTCGACCTGCGTCAGGATCAGGCGTGGCGAGCCCTCGCGGTCCCAGCCTTCGCTGCGTTCGCGCTCCGCAAGAGCGACATGGTCCTCGCGGCGACAAAACGCGCCGCGGAGCACATCGCGGCGGTCGCCCCAAAGGTACTGATCAAGTGGTACGACTCGCCGCATGACATCCCCCTCTCGCTGCCCGGAGATATCGCCAGCGATATCGCAGCCCTCTGACCGACCTCACGCTCGGTAGCTCCGCTGCTTGACGCGACCCCGAACGCGCCTGAACACTTGGCGTTAGCCAAACGAGTTCGCGGTTCGGGGAAGGGTAAAGCTGAAGCTCGTAACTCTCGCTGCCGTCTTTTGGTACGTCGCCAGCTCGTTCGCTTCGATCCCGCAGGAAGTCAGCCCGAACGTGGCTGCCGCGCCGGCGGGCCAATTCCGCGCGTTCTGGGCCGATGCGTTCGGTGAAGGGCTCTTCGACCAGGCTCAGATCGATTCGCTCGTTGCGGCGACGAAGGCCGTGCACGCGAACGCCATCGTTGCGCAGGTCGTGCGTCGCGGCGATTGTCTCTGCCTCCGCGCGGGGCTTCCGGTTGCCGAAGGGGTCGCGCCGGGGTTCGACCCGTTGCAATCCTTGATCAATACGGCGCACGCACAAGGCATCGAGATCCACGCCTGGGTGATCGCCACAGCCATGTGGAACAGCACGACGCTCCCACCCGACCCGAACCACATCTTCAACGTCCATGGCCCATCCGCTGTCGGGCGGCAGAACTGGCTCATGACGCGCTCCGATGGGCAGTCGAAGCTCAACGACGACTGGCTGCTCGATCCTGGCCATCCGGACGCGGCCGCGTGGGTCGTGAACGTGACGACGAACGTCGTCCGCAATTACGACGTCGATGGGATCAACCTTGACCGGATTCGCTATCCCGACGGAAACCTCGGCACGAACGTACCCTCGTGGGGCTACAACGCCACCTCGGTCGCACGCTTCCGCGCCGAGACCGGACGGACCGACACGCCTGCCAACACCGATCCGCAGTGGACCCAGTGGCGGCGCGATCAGATCACGGGGATCGTGCGACGGATCTACCTCGAGTCGACGGCCCTGCGGCCGCGGATCCGCGTCAGCGTGGACACCATCACCTACGGCAACGGGCCACAGACGCTCGGCTCATTCGAATCGACACGCGCCTACGCCGAGCAGCTGCAGGACTGGCGCGGATGGCTTCGCGAAGGGATCGTCGATACCGCGATGCTCATGAACTACAAGCGGGACACACTGACGACGGAGCCCGGGAACCAACGACGGATGTACGACGAGTGGACCGAGTTCGCAAAAGACAACCAGTACCGCCGGTCCAGCATGATCGGGACGGCCCTGTACCTGAACGACATCGCGTCGAGCGTGAGCCAGGCACGGCGTGCGGTCTCGCCGAGCGGATCCGGCAACCTCGCCGCGGGCTGGGTCGGCTACTCATACCGCACGCCCGACACCCTGACCAACGCCGGAACGCGCACGGGCGCGGCAAGTCGAAATGAGCTCATCCGCGGACTCACGCAGCCTTCGCAGTACGACACGATCACGCCGCCCGTGTTCACCGATGCGCCGCCTGTCTCGCCGATGACGTGGAAGGCGCAGCCGATCTTCGGCCACCTCCGCGGCGTCGCGATGGCGGACGATGGCACGCCACTCACCGGGACCGTTGTCCATTTGATCGATGACAGCTCTGGCCTGATCGCGCGCAGCGCGACGACGGATGGCACGGCATGGTTCGGCTTCGTCGATCTACCCGTCGGCACGTATCGCGTGACGACCGACTCGCCTCGAGTCAGCGGCGGCGCTCTCGGAGGAGCGACCGTGACCGCGGGCCAGGTGAGCATGGTCATTCCGGCTTTCCCGGTCGTGAGCCCGACGCCCCCGCCGTCCGCTTCGCCGCCGCCTTCGCCGTCACCCTCGCCCGCTCCGGCGACCTGCCAGAGCAGCGACGGCCCGGGGATCGCGCCGCCAGCGAAGGTCGCGTCCGGCATGGGCGGCTTCCACGCGTCCTGGTTCGGACAGAGCGGATATCCGACGCTCTGCCCGGGTCAGACCTCGACCGCGGTGGTCGCCTTCTACAACAGCGGGACGCGAGGTTGGGTGGCGAACAAGATGGGGGACGTCGCGTACCTCGGAACGTGGGAACCCGAACCCGGGCAGGACAAGGCAAGCACGCTCGGGGGCGACGGTGCCGCAGGCTCCCCCCTCACCGGATGGCCGCGCTACAACCGTGTGGCGGTGCAGCCCGCCGAATGGGTCGGACCGAATCAGGTCGCCTGGTTCCAGTTCACGATCGTCGCTCCGTCGGTCCCCGGCACGTATCGGCTCGCGATCCGGCCGCTCATCGAGGGCGCGCAATGGATGGAGGACTACGGCGTCTTCTGGTTCGTGACGGTCCGCGCGACCTAGGTCGTTAGCCGGTGATGCGGAAGGTCACCGTCTTCACCGCATTCCCGGCGCGAATGGTGAAGAAGTACGTGTCGGGCGGGAAGCTCCCGGCCGACGTTCGCAGATCGAAGATAGCGACGCCGCTCGAGGGAACCTCTCCGGTCGTGTAACCGGTCACGACCGAGCCGCGCGTGTACGACGTGCGGTAGGGAGCGGCAGCGGGCAGACCGATGAACGTGATGCGGAAGATCGTCCCGACCGCGCCGACCTGTGGGTTGACGAAATCGGGCGGCGGCGTGGGCGCCGGTGTCGCGGGCTTGGGCGTCGCCGGACGGGGCGTCGCCGGACGAGGCGTGGAGACCGGAGCATTCGTCGGGTCGGCAGTGGGATCCGCGCTCGGCGCGACTGAGGCGCTCGCCTCTGGCGCCGTTGTCGCAGCGGGGCTCGAAGGTGTGCCGCCGGTAGCCACGGACGGCTTGGGCGACGGCGCTGGCGAGGAATTGGCCGCGGAGCCCATCAGGCCGGGCGCGGCGACGGCGACGCCGCCGATCAGTGCGACGACCACGGCTGCCGCGACGACGAACACGAGCGGGCTGCGCTTCGGTGGAGCCTTGGTCTTGCGCACGACCGCCGTCTCGGGCACCCGGTACGCGCCCTTCCACTGCGCCGCGAGCTGGCGGCCCATTGGGCCGAGAACGGTCTGGATCCACTCGTTCACGTCCGGATCGAGGAACCAGGTCTGGATGGCGTGGACATCGTGCGGTGCGGGCGGCGGTTTCGCGGCGCCGCCCTTCTCCTGAACCCACATCTGCTCGACGGGATTCCACGTAAACGTCGGCGTCTCCTGCCGACCCACCTCGGCCATCGCGCCTAGGTTAACGGGCATGCTCGCAAGATTGGCCCGTTCCTGGATCGCTGTCGGCACCCAATCAGTGGGTGGCGGTACTAGTACTTTGCTCCTAATCCGCCGTCTCGCCGTCGATAGCGAGCGATGGATGAGCGCGCGCGAATTCGGTGAAGTGTGGGCGCTCTCGCAGCTCTCACCCGGTATCCATCTAGTAGCGCTCGCCGGGCTCATCGGTCAGCGCGTCGCCGGTTGGCGCGGCGCGGTGGCGTCGGTCGCGGGGATGATGATCCCGGCCGCGGCCATCACGGTCGGGCTCACCGCGGCGTACGGGCTCGTCGCCGCGGCGCCTCTCGCGAAGTCCGCGCTCGCGGGGCTCGCCCCGGTGACGGGCGGCATGACGATCGCGACGGCCGCTCTTCTCGTCCGCGCGACCGCGCGCCGCGGCGCGCGCCACGCGATCGCCGACGTGGCGGTCGCCGCCGCCACTGCCGCAGCATCGATGCTCTTTGGCATTCCGACCGTTGCGGCGATCGCCGCGGGCGCGGCCATCGGCGCGCTCGCGCTTGGGCGAGAACGGTCTCCGTCGCGCGAAACGCCGATGGGCTAGTCGCGTGGACCCGCTCCTCCTTCTTCTCGTCTTCCTCAAGGCCTCGGCGCTCTCCATCGGCGGGCTCTCATCGCTGCCGCTGCTGCGAGCCGATCTGGTCATTCCGGGCTTCGCGACGGACGAGCAGGTGGTGCAGGCGATCGCGATCGGCCGCATATCGACCGGCCCCAACGGCCTCTATATCGTGAGCCTCGGCTACCTCGTCGGAGGGATCACCGGCGCGGCGATGGCGCTCGGCGCGGCGACCTTCCCGCCGCTCGTGGTGGTCCCGGCGGCAGCCCTCGCGCGCAAGTGGCTGCTCACAACGCCCGTGGCGGGACTCGTGCGCGGCGTCGCGCTCGCGACTGCAGGCCTACTCGTTGCGACCGGGCTCGGGATCGTGAATGCGACCGGAGCGCCGGCGTGGTGGCAGATCGCGCTCGCCGCGATCGCGACCGTGCTCACATATCGGGGCACGATTCATCCCGCGTTCGTCATCGCGATCGGCGTCGCCGCAGGGCTTGCGTTGGGGCGGTAAGAGATTCTGCGTCGCGGGTGACACGGCGAGGGGATGGGCCTCTCGCGATGCGCGGGTGCCCGCGACGCGAGAAAGCAGGTCAGCCCGAGCGCTAGCCCTCGTCCGGCGCGACCGCGGCGACGAACGCGAGATCCTGTGCCCGAACCTTGGAAGGATCGAACTTACGCACGTTCGCGGTCATGCGGGTGAGGAGCTCTGCCATGGTCATCGGCGGCTTCTCGCCCTTCTTCGACGGGATCCAACGGACCGGGTTGCACCGCGCCACGACGACCTGACGCAAGTACGGGCTTTTCATCCCGTGCTCCTGCAGGGTCTTCACGTGCGCCGCTACACGGTCGTCGATATCGAGTATCCGGACGGCCCATTGCTCGCGTTGGCGGAGGGCCGCCGGTAGCGCCGTGTCCATGAAGCGATCGACACGTCTCAGCATGGAGTTGTACGCGGAACCCGCGAAGCGGTCGCGCGTCTCGTACGCCGCACCGAGCGTCAGGAACGCCGGCGACTCGAAACTCACCGCATGTTCGGATTCCTTCGAGCGCGGCTGGTCCTTCGCGAGCGAGCGCGCCATCCGGATGACCTCGAGTGCGCGATCGCGCAGGTTATGCGCCTTCTCCGTGTTGAGGGCGAGGATGCGGTAGGCGAGGCCAGCGTCATCGGTAAGCAGGGCAGTGATCGCGCGCAGCCCCAGCTGCTTCGCCGCGGCCAGACGATGACGACCGTTCGGCGACCAGAATCCCTCGCGACTTGGGATCGCGATCACCGGATCGAGGAAGAGACCGGAAGCCCCGATCGCGTCGGCGAGACGCTGCGCGTGGGTTCGCGAGAGATCGCGTTGGAACGGGGTCGCGTCCACGGCGCCGAGCGGCAGGGATGCGAGCACAAGGGGCAGGCCGGCATACGGATCGCGGTACGCCCCGAGCACCGTTCCCTTGGCCTTCTCGACCTTTTCGGCGAGCGCCGCGACGTGCTCGTCCTCGCGCGTCAGCTCGGCCTCGCGTGCCTCCGGACCGCGCGGTTCCGCAGGCCCGCGTTTACGACGGGTCGTCTTCCGCGTCGTGGCCTTCTTTGTAGCGGTCTTCTTCGCGGGACTCATGACTCCCCTCCTGCTTCGGCGGCCTGCGCGATCGGGCGCGGCGACGGCGCCGTGAAGTGTCGCAGCCGTTCGGCGCGGGCGGCGACCGCACCGACCACCGCGGCGACGACGAGGGCGCCTATCGTCGCGGCGCCGGGCGCGCCGACCAGGGCCGTCGCGATGCCGGTCTGGAGCTGCGATGCGTTTGTCAGCCCTCGCGAGACGATCACGATGAGCGACATAACGCGGCCGCGGTAGGCGTCTTCTGCGGCAAGCTGCGCGATGGCGTTGCGCATCGTTCCCCAGGTCGCGTCCGCGAAGCCCAGCAGGGCCAGGGCGGCGAGCGATAACGGGAACGACCTCGACCAGGCGAACACCAGCAGCATCCCCGCATAGAGAACGCCGGCCCCGAGCATGAACGCGCCCTTGCGTCGCACGTCGCCGACGATGACGAGCAGGACCATCCCGGCGATCGCACCGGCCCCGATGCTAGAGAGGAGCAGGCCGAGACCCTCGGCATCTGTGCCTAGGACGTCGCGCGCGAAGATCGTGATGAGCGCCTGGTTGTGGCCGAAGACCGAGAGCGAAGCCTCGATCGCGAGGATGAGGGGCAGGATCGCGCTCGCGCGCACGTACCGGAGCCCGCCGACGAGCTCCTGCCGGATCGAACCACGGGACCGTGTGGAGACCGCGGGTATGCGCATCGCGAGCAGGGCGACGATGATCGCGAAGTAGCTGACCGCGTTCACGAAGAACGGCGACGCCACGCCGACATGTGCGATGAGGAGGCCGGCGACCGCCGGGCCGACGAGATTCGAGCTGCGGAACAGCATCGAGTTGAGAGTTATCGCGTTCTGCAGCTGGCCTCGCGGCACCAACGTTGGGAAGAGCGATTGCCGTCCCGGAGCATCGAACGCCGCGATCGTCGCATTCAACGCGTTGATCACGTAGATGTGCCAGAACGCGACCTGTGCCGAAACGACCAGCGCGCCCAGTACGACGGAGGTGACGACGGACGCGCTCTGCGTGATGAGGAGGAGCCGCCGGCGCTCGACGCGGTCGGCTACGGTCCCGCCGATCAGAGCAAGCGCGAAGATGGGAGCGGCGCGAAACAACCCGCCGAGGCCGAGAAGGAGCGGCGAGTCGGTCAGCTGATAGAGCAGCCATGTCGTCGCGGTCAGCTCGATCCAGGTACCCGACATCGATACCAGCTGCCCGACCCAATAGAGCGCGTAGTTCCGATGGCCGAGCGGAGCCAACCCGGGAAGCAGCCAGGTCACACGCTCATCGCTGACGGAACTGTCGGATATGCCTGCGCGCGACCGATCTTCTCCGCGCGCCCTTGGGAATGATGCTGATCGACCCGTCCCGCTCGAGATACGCGGCGCTGATCTCGGCGAAGTCCTCGATCCCGTGCTCGCGGGCGGCCATCTTGATCTCCTCGAGATCGACGTTCTCATCCCGCACCGCTTTCTCGATGAGCTTGCCGTCCTTCAGCAGGAGGGTCGGTTCGCCTTCGAAGAGATGCTGGATGACCGGAATGCGGTGACCGATGCGCGCGAAAACGAGATTCATGCCGACGAGCGTCGAGGCCGCGATCACCCCGCCGATGAGCGAATTGTCGCCGCCGGTCATGGCGTTCTGGACGGCGTTGGCGATGACGAGGATGACCACCAGGTCGACCGGGCTCATCTGCCCCAGCTCCCGCTTGCCGGCGACCCGCAGGAGCACCAGGACCACCACATAGACGGTCGCCGTCCGCAGGATGATCTCCCACCACGGCGTGGTCAGGCCAAACACCTGCTCAGGATGACAAAACCTGGCGGGCGAAGCGCGAGTCGGAATCTCCGACCACGGCGAGCGCCGCGCCAGGGTCGATCGCGACCCCAAGCCGCCGGAAATAGGCCGCGGTGCGATCGACATCCCGTATCAGGAGCTCTCGCGCGGCGGGATGGACGATCGCGTCGACGGCCTGCGAGAAATCGATGATTACCGGACGGCCGCGCCACCACAGAACGTTGAAGGCGGAGAGGTCGCCGTGCACGAGCTCGGCCTCGAGCATCCGCCGGATCTCGGTCTGAAGCATGCGCCAAACCTGCCGCGCGGTCACGAGGTCCAGATCGACGTCGGCGAGCCGCGGAGCCGCGCGCTCGCCATCACCGATGAAGGCCATGCGGTAGCCGTCTGGCGTCCGCTCGACCGGCGGCGGGACGGTGGCACCAGCCGCGTGGAGGCGCACGAGCGTCTCCCACTCGTGTCCCATCCATCGCGCCTCGATCGCCTCCTGGCCGAACCGACTGCGCTTGCGGATGGCTCGGCTTTCGCGGCGCGATCCCTCGCCCCAGACGCCGGCGTAGAGGTAGTCGTTCCGGAAGGCGCGCTGTAACCGCGGCTTGAACCGCTTCTCGGCCATGAGGCATGTACGCGTCGCGCCGGTGCGAGCAACGAGATGGACCTCGCTCTCCTTACCGGCCTTGAGCACGCCGAGATCGCGGTCTTCATACGGTGCGTCGGCTTGCCAATCGCTCGGGAACAGTGCGCGCAACGCGTCCTCCACGGCGGAGGCGCGAGGATGGGCGAGCTGCCGCGCGGGACGCCTGGGCTAGAAGGTAGGCGGCGCTCCGGTGCGGTGGAGGCCGGCGGCGTCACGTGCGGTTCGAACGCTCATCTTCGGCCTCCTCGAGTGATGTCGACCTCTGGGTCGCGGGTGAAGGATAGCAGCGCTCAGGGCACAAAGGTGCGAGTGGGTCGTGACGGAAATGCCGGGACGACGAGCTCCTGACTGAAGATCTTGGAACGCGGTGTATCGCCCAGGAACTGCAGGATTCCGGTAGCGACACCCTGAGCCACAGTGTCGGGATGGTCGAGCATGAGCGCGCGATCGTCATCGCTCGACAGGTACCCCATTTCGAGGATCACGCTCGGCGTATACGGCGAGACCGAGTGTTGATATCTGCTCCAATTGAAAAGGAAATAGCCACGCATGTTATTGCTGATATGCGTCGCGTCGTACTCCATCCCCGTCGCATCGCCGTACGCCTTCTTCACGTCCGCCAGCAGCGCATCCTCGAACGGTCCGCGCCGCGCGCTATGCGCCATCTTGAATCCGCTCCACTGACCGACACCGTCGCTATCCGCGTGGAGCGCCACGACCACGTCGGCGAGATAGCCCGGCGGGACGGTCACCGGCAAGATGTCCACCGCGATCCCCTTGGCGTTGAGCAGGACGGAGAGGCGCTGGGCGACGTCGAGATTCACATCGACTTCGGTAAGGTCTCCCCACGAGGCGCCTGTCTGCGGAATGAGGCGGCGGAGCTCGTCCGGCGCCTCATCGGTCTTCCAGTGACCGACCTGTATCCCGACGCGCCGCGGACCGGTCGGGATCGCCCTGGGTATGGGTATTCGGATCGTTCCGGTGGCTGACGGACTCGCCGTCGGACCCGGCGTCTGCACGATCACGCCGCCGGGCGGCGCGGCCGCCGACCATGGGTCATCAGGATCATCCGGGTCGGTGCCGATCATCCCGAGCGGCGCACCGGCAGGGACGTAGTTCGGATCCGAGGAGAGCCCAACGAGTCTCGTTACCGCGACTCCCGCCCCGGTCGAATTGATCACCAGAACGGCCGTGACTCCCGCTGCGACGAGCGCAACGACCGCCGCGAGCGCGCGACTCAGGACGGCAGCCTCACCTCGCGCATTCTCAGGCCGCAACGACCTCTCCGACCCACTTGATCCATAAGAATCCGCGAAGACCCGGCACCACGAGACGCAACGGATACCCATGTCCCGGCGATAGGGCTTCGTTTCCGACATGTGACGCGAAGATGGCTCGCTCGGCCTCCGCGCGGTCGAACGTCCAACGATGCCCGGTAACCGAGATGACCTCGATTCGAGTGGCGCTCGGCGCGATGCCGGCGCGCTCGAGAAGGTCGGCCAGGCCGATCCCCGACCAGACCTGCTCGCTCCACCAGCCGCCGGTGCAATCGATGACCGCGCTCGCCTCGCGCCGCGGGAGCTCTGCAAGGTCGGCGAAGGAAAGCTCGGCGGGCCGACTCACGGCGCCACTCACACGCAGGCGCCATGCCGCGATATCGATCGCCGGCACGCTGTCGAGACTCCAGATGGTCACCGGGAAGGCGTTGCCCGTGAACGATCCCGCATGGCGGGACCCGGTAACGCGCCGCGCGAGCGCGACGCGATCGAACGCGACGCTCAGGACAAAAGACGCCGCCAGGAGCCCGATGCCACGCAGCGCCGTGCGTCGACCGGCGAGCGATATCAGCGCGGGCCGGGCCTCTCCGCGGACCAGTCCGTGCAGCACGAGCAGCGTGCCGAGCGCGAGACCGCTCATCACGTGGAGGTTGAGGGCGGAGTACGCAAGCGGGCGGTCGAACGAGACGAGCCCCGCGGTCCACGCGAGGCCGAGCCCTGCCGTCAGGACCGTCGCCAGCGCTGTCGCCAGGCCGAGCCACACACTGGCACCAACGAGACCGCGCCTCCGGAGCGATCGGCGCGCGATCGCGTACTTCCAGACGAGCGCAAGCACGAGCGTGATGCCCGCGATACGGTGCGCGACGTAGAGCCAGGTCGCTGCGGACTCCGGAAGAAGCCAGGCGACGATCCCGGTGGCGAGGAGCGACGCGACCGCGGCGAGGAGGACGAGGTTCGCGAGCCGCCGCGGCATACCGCCACCGATGCTAGCCGCAGGCGCTGGCAAACTGGCGTGGTGCCCGAGCGAAATCTCCTCGTCCTGAGCGAAGAGCCACTGAACGCCGAGACACGGCTCGGCGAGCGCACCGGAACGATCACCCCGGCGGGCAGCCATTACGTGCGCACGCACTTTCCGATGCCGCGGGCCCCACGCGAGATCACAGTCGACGGCGCAGCCGGCCGACCGATGTCGATCACCTTCGACGAGATCCGCGCGCTGCCCGCTACAACGCTCGCCGTGACGCTCGAATGCGCCGGGAACGGCCGCCGGTATCTCGACCCGAAGGTACCGGGCGAGCAATGGGGCTTGGGCGCGGTCGGGACGGCCGAGTGGACGGGCACGCCGCTGCGCGTGCTGCTCGAGCGCGCCGCTCCCGACCCGAAAGCCGTCGAGGTGCTCTTCCGCGGTGCCGATCAGGGCATGCCGAAGGATCTCGGAAGGAATATCGCGTACGAGCGCGCGTTGCCGGTAGCCGAGGCGATCCGCGACGACGTCCTCGTCGCGTATCTGATGAACGGCGAACCGATCCCGCCCGAACACGGCGGTCCGCTGCGCCTCGTCGTTCCAGGGTGGTACGGGATGGCCTCGGTCAAGTGGCTCGCGCGGATCACGTTTCTGCGCGAGCCTTTCGTCGGCTTCTACCAGACCGATCGCTACGTCATCGACGGGCAGCCACTGCGCGAGATCGCGCCTCGCGCGGTCATCACCTTTCCAACCAGTGAGGTCGCTGGACCCGTCGTGGAGATCGGTGGCTATGCGTGGTCCGGCGGCAACCAGATCCGGAGCGTGCAGGTGTACGGGAAGCCCGCGGGCGCCGGCGGTGAACCGCATTGGCGTGAGGCCGAGCTTGCGCCGATCGTGTCGCGGTATGCGTGGCGCGGGTTCGTACACCGGGTGCTCGTCGAGTTCCCGCAGAAATGGTTCGAGCTCGACGTGGCCGCGCGCGCGATCGATGCCGCGGGCAACACACAACCTCTCGAGGCTCGATGGAACGCGCTCGGGTACGCGAACAATGCCGTTCAGCCGGTGCGGATCCGCGTGAGTAGTTAGGCGGCCCGGACCTCGACGACCTCGTCCAACCGGTCGTTGACCGCATCGAGCATCGTGCCGACGCGGGGCGCGATGTCATGGAAGAGCGCCTGGGCGCCGACGATGTTCGACTCGGCGCCGGAGTGCGGATTCAGTCTTCCGTCGTCGATGCCGTCGTGTACGCGACCGTTCTCGCGGTCATAGACCGGTCTCTCGGCGGAATTGCGCCCGTCGAACCAGGCCCGAGCGTGGTCACGCCATTTCGCGTACGCGGCTTCGTTCGTCGCCTGGTAGAGCCGATCCATCACGTACACCGCGGCGGCCACGCCGTACGGCTGGACCAACGCCTCGGGGAAGCCGGCCTCGATCTGCGGAGTGATGAGCGCGGCCGCGCTGCGTCGCGCGACCTCGAGCAGCTCGGGCCGATCGAGCACGACCGCGGCCTCGGCGAGCGCTCCTTCCTGCACGTGACCCCATAGGTGCGGCGTGCTGCGCTCGTCCGGGCTGTTGAGGAGGACATCACCCGTCCGGCATTCCGCGATCTCGTCGCACCAGCGCTCCAGCGTTTCGCGCACGACCGGTGTGAGGCCCATGCGGAGAAGATCCAGCGCCCCGAGGACCTGGATCGCCCGCACATCAGGCGGGGCGGGATGCTCGGTCGCGAACGCGAAGCCGCGCGCGAGCGGCACCGCGTACCGGTCATCGCGGAGCGCGAGATGCGCCTTGGCGAGCGCGCGGACGGCGCGCGCTTGCCAGAAGGTGCTGCCCGGATAGGACGTCGGCCCGTCGGTGTTCACGGTGCCGTCCCAATCGCGGATGAAGTTGTAGAAGCGCCCGTCGTCGCGCTGCAGGTGGAGAACGAAATCGAGCAGTCCGGTGGCCCAATCCCGGAGCCGGCGATCCCCGGTATCGCGCCAGAGATCGAGGAAGAGGACCGCCGCGCGGGCCGCATCGTCGACGCAGGCGACGCCCTCGAAGCCTCTCTCGCGCGCCGCCAGCGCGCGATCCTGGTCGTTCGCGTACACCCCGATGGCGCAGGCCCTCGGCCCCGCGGACGGCAGGCGACGCGTGAGACGAGCCAGCTGCCTAAGCGTGGTGATATTCCTCGAGGCTGGCGAGGATCTCTTTGACCGAAAAGTCCGCTGCCGCGACGCACGAGTCCGCCGCGCCGTAGTACATGCGGATCCGTTCGTCGTCCAGGGGAACGACGCCGCACGAGAAGACAGTGTCGTTGAACAGACCGAGGCGTTCATAGGCGGTCCCTGGTGCGAGGATCGGCGCCGGCGAGCGCGCCAGCACCTTTCGCGGATCGTCCCTATCGAGAAGGACCCCGCCCATCGCGTATCTGTGGTTGCGATTCACGCCGTGGTACAGCTCGAGCCAGCCGTCCCTGGTCTTGAATGGCGCCGCGGAGGCGCCGGTACGCAGCTCGTCCCAGTGGTCCCAGCGCGGCAAGCACACGGTCTCGTGACCGCCCCACTCGATGAGGTCGTCGGAGAATGCGATCCAGATCCCGAAGATGCGGCTGAACGATTGGGGCATAGGGCGCGTCAGGGCAACGTATTTTCCGCGGACCTTCTCGGGGAAGAGGACGACGTCTTTATGGTCCGGAAGGAAGATGACGCCGCGCCGTTCGAACGAGTGAAAATCACGCGTCGTGGCGAGGCTCGTTGTGATGCCCCACCGTGAGACCGAGACGTACGTGATGTAGAAGAGCCCATCCATGAAGGTCACGCGGGGGTCCTCGACTCCGTACTCCTCGACATCGACATGGGGTGCGATCGCGGGCTTCTCTTCGACGGTGAACTTGATCCCGTCAGCGCTCCGCGCCACGCGAAGATGGCTCATCTGCGCGAGGTAATCGGTATAGCCCTCGTTGATCACCCCGAGCACGCCGGTCCGATTCCGATAACGGATGGACCGAGGGTCCCGAAGATCTAGCCCAGGCAGGTCCTTCGGTATGTACGCGACCACGACGCGCGGCCTGTCGCCGTTCGTATCGAAAAAGCACATGCCGATGACGTCGTGCTTGGTGTATCCGTTCGGCAGTGGACGGAGGACCGGGTGCGGTCCGTCCAGGTCGAGCATCATGGCGCCCGGCGGTGGATCGATATCGCTGCGCGGGCGCTCCGCGACGCGCAGCAGCAGGATTGTTTCGCTCTCGAGCTTCGCCGTTCCCGCGTTAAAGGCCGAGACCACCTCGAGGTCCGGCTGCGATGGCTTGACGTCGCGCGCGGTTATCAGCGGGTTCTGCTCGAGGCGCCGACCAAGGGTGGTGCGATCCAGGTGGGCAGTCGTCATGCGCTGTGGACTGGTGCGTCGGCCTCGACGGGTTCCAGAGCTGGCTGCGGCGCGCCACCCGAGAGCTGGGTCGTCCGATCGAGGACCTCGTGTGTCAGCGCAAGGACGCGGCGTCCCACGTTCGGCCAGGCCATCTCCTTGCCGTACTGATACGCCCGCCGCTCGAGCTCCGCCTTTAGCGCACCATCCCCGAGGATCGCGAGCACGGCCTGCGCAAGCCCGGCTGAGTCGCGCACGTCGACGAGCAAGCCACGCCCATCGGCGAGCGCCTCGGCGGCATGGAGGTAGCGGGTCGAGACGATCGCTTTTCCGGCGCCGAGCGCGTAGGCGAGGGTGCCGCTCGTGATCTGGTTCAGGTCGAGATAAGGCGTGACGTAGACATCGGTCGCGAGCAGGTAGTCCACGATCTCGCGCTGTGTGAGGTACTGGTTCACGAAACGGACGTGGTCCGCCATATTCGCGGTTTCGATCTGGGCCACGAGCTCATTCCGGTACCGCTCGCCTTCTTTCTTGAGAAGCTCTGGATGGGTCTGGCCGACGATGAGGTAAAGGACGTTCGGATGACGCGCGAGCACCGCCGGCATCGCGGCGATCATGTATTCGAGACCCTTGCGGGGGTCAACGAGCCCGAACGTCGATAGGATCGTGCGCTGCTCCATGCCGAGCTGGCGCTTCAAACGGTGACGGCCGTGGGGGACGATCGCCGGCATCCCGTGCGGGATCACGACCGGACGGCGTGCGACGCCGTAGACGTCCGCGAGCAGATGCGCGGCCGTCTCGGCCATCACGACGATCCTCGTGCTCCGGTCCGCGATGCGGCGGACGACCTCGCGGATCTGCGGCTCCGGCTTCGGTAGCACCGTATGCAGGGTGGTGATCACGGGCTTGGTCAGCTCCTCGAGGAGCGGCACGCAGTGGTCCTCGTAGACGCCATCGCGCCAGAGGCCATAGATGCCGAATTCGTGCTGTAGGTTCACCACGTCGGCGGACGACTCGTTGATCGCACGAGCGGCACCGCGGTAGCTCTCGCGGTCTCCCTGTCGGATCCGCCACCGGACCTCCGGCCCATACGCGCGCGCGGCATTTGGCTCGTCGATCGCAGCGGCAATGCAACGGACCGCTGGGTCGGCCGTCTTTACAGCCGCCATGAGATCAGCAGTAAAGGTCGCGATCCCGCACCTACGCGGGACGGCTGAAGCAACAAAGGCAATCCTCACCAGACCATTCTGGGGTGTGAGCGCTCTCTCGCTCGGCAAGGTAAGGCTCGGAAGAGGAAAGGACGGATCGGCCACTCCTCTTTTTTCGAGCAGGACGCGTGCCTTCGACTAGGTCTCCCGCGAGGCCGGAAGTCCCGCGCTACGCCACGCCGTAAAGCCCCCGCGCAGGTTCGCGACATCACGACCGGCCGCTTCGAGGATGCTCGCGGCAAGACTCGAACGGATCCCGCCCGCGCAATACGTCACGATCGGCCTGCCAGCCGGGATCTCGCGCGCTCGCTCACGAAGGACCTCGTACGGGATATGGATGGCACCCGGGGCATGGCCGGCGCGCCACTCCGAATCTTCGCGGACGTCGAGGAGAACCGCACCATCGCTCGCCCGACTCGCGGCGGCCCGAGCGTCCAGCTGCTCGATCCGGAGAGGCTCGTCGCCGGGGGCCGGCTCGGGCGACACATAGCCGCGCACGTCGTCGAAGCCGATCACCGCGAGCTGCGCGCGCAGCCTCTGGGCCTGATCGGCATCGAGGGTGAGGATGACGACGGGCGTGCCGAACGGAACGATCGCGCCGACCCGCACCGCGAAGGAATCGTTACCGACCACGTTCAGTGCCTCCCGACGATGCCCCGCGCCGAATAGATGGGGTGGCCGCGGGTCGATGAGCGCGGCGCCACGGGCGGGCTCGCGGAGGAGCGGCAGCGGCGAGCGCGAGGAGAGCTGGGCACCTTTCGCGTTCATCGTGCGGACGTGTGGGTAGTACGCCGGAGCGACGGGGAGACCTTCGGCGATGACCGCGCGAAAAGTTCCGAAGTCTCCGGTCGCGGCGCGCGCGATGTGGTTGTGGAGACGTTCGAACCCGAGCGTTGTCCAGCGTGATCCCGCCACCTCCGCCGCGCAGGCGCTTCCGCCGCCGTGCGTCGGGAAGACCGCGACGTAATCGGCGAGTGGAAGTACGCGCTCGCGCAACGTGTCGTATGCGGAGCGTGCGAGCGTTGCCCCGATCTCTGGGCCGAGGAGGTCAACGCGCGCGATGTGGCCGACGAGGAGCGCACCGCCTGAGAACAGGTACTGCGGATCGTCCGACCGGCGCCGATCGGACACGAGATATGCGACGTGCTCCGGTGTATGCCCGGGGGTCGCGATGCAGCGGACGGCAAGCTCACCGACCTGGATCACATCGCCGTCCGCATGTCCGGAGTGCGGGTAGGTGATCTCCGCCGATGCGCCGGCATGCACCGTGATGGGACGAAGCTCGGCGAGAGCGCGCGAGCCCGAAACGTAGTCGTTGTGAACGTGGGTCTCGAACGAGTCTGTGATCAGCACGCCGAGCCGCGAGGCGGCGGCCAGATAGGCGTCGATGTGACGGTCGGGGTCGACGAGGAAGGCGACGCCGGCATCCGGGTCCGCGACGAGGTAGCTCGCGTGACCGAGGCCAGGATCGAAGAACTGTTCGATCAGCACCGCCGACGCATTGTGCCTGCTCGCTCGGACGGTGCTACGGGCGCTGTGGCTGCCGAGTCGCCTTCGCTTCCTGCTCGAGCACCTGTTCGCCGGGCCCGGGCAGCCCGTCCTTGGGCGCGATCACCGGTGGGATGCGCTCGTCGACACTCTTGCTCTTGGCCTGCGCTTGCTCTGGCGAATCCGCGGGACGAGGCTTCTCTTTATCCATACCAGGCTGCGCGGCAAGCGTCGTGCCGCGAATTAGACGCCTACGCCGGCGAAGCCAAGGGCGTGGGGCAACAGGGTCCCGAAGATCCATCCCCCGACCGTCGCCGCGAGGACCAGCCCGACGATCTCGAGCCCGGAGCGCACGGGACTCCTACCGGTCAGGCGGGACTTCGCGACACCGAGGCAGAACATGACAAGGGCCGAGAAGATCACCGCTATCACCAACGCCGTGGGCACGGGGAAGAAGAAAAAAGGCGAGATCGGCACGAGCGAGGCAACCGCGAACGTGAACGCGAGGACGAGCGCGCCCTGAAGCGGGCTGTGGCCCTCCTCGACCGTGATCCCCAGCTCCTTTTCGACCATCGTCTTGAGGAGCACGTTGGGCTCGCGCGCGATCTCTGCCGCGACCCGTCGCGCGGAGGCCTCGGGCAGGCCCTCCTGTTCGAGCATGTAGGCGACCTCCGCCTCGGATTCTCCGGGGCGCTCCGCAACTTCTTGACGCTCCTTCTCGATCTGCGCGAGGAAGATCTCCCGCTGGCTCCTCGAGCTCATGTATTCGCCCGCTCCCATCGAGAGGACCTCGGCGAGCGCCGCCGCGATGCCAGCGACGAGCACCGCGTACTGTTGGCTCGTCGCCGTCGCGACGGTGATAACCACGGTGAGGATGCTCGTCACGCCGTCCTGCGCGCCGAAGATCGCCTCGCGGACCTCGCTCAGGAGATCTGCGGAGCGGCGCTCCTCGGTCAGGTGCTCGGCGAGCCAGCGCTTGCTTAGGTAGTCCCGGGCCGGCGTCGCGCGTTCCGCCATCCGCCTGAGGGTACCGGCTAGATCACGCGACCGGCGCCGCCGCTTTTGGCGACGAGCGGCAAGCCCGAGCGGGCCCAGGCGGTGACTCCACCCTCCAGGTTCTCGGCCTCGAACCCGCTCGCTCGCAGGCCTTTCGCCGCGCGGTCGCTCCGCGAACCGCTACGGCAGACCGCGACGACAACCCGATCCTTCGGGACCTCGCCGACGCGAGCCCCGAGCTCGCCGAGGGGGATGTGCTGAGCACCTTCGATGTGGCCCGCATCCCATTCGTCCTGCTCGCGCACGTCGAGAAGGTGCAGCTCGGAACGCCGCTTGCTGACGTCCTGAGGAAGCACGGGTCAATTCTGGCGCACGGAGGCCTGGACGTGGACCGCAACGCGATGCGCGAGCGCCTGGTGCGTGAGCGCGCTGACCTCCAAGCAACGGTGGACCGCATCCGCGAACGGCTCGCGGTCCCTCAGCGCGAGAGTAGCGGGGACCTGTCGGTCGTCGATCAGCATCCCGCCGACGCCGCCAGCGAGACCGAGGCGCGAGAGCTCGATCTCGCGCGGCAGACCATGTTCGAGGGGAAGATCGCGCTGATCGATGAAGCGCTGGCGCGTCTCGAGCGCGGCGAGTATGGACGCTGCGTCGTGTGCGGACGACCGATTCCCGAGGAGCGTCTCGAGCTCGTACCCGAAACGCCGTACTGCGTCGAGGACGCCGAGCGGGAGCAGCAGAGCTCCGCACGCTGAGGCCGGGCACAATGATCGCGTGAGGCCGCCCTTCCCCACCAAGATCCCGCCGCTGCTGTCGGAGTTCCTGAACAAGCGCCGGTCAAAGATGACATTTCCGTTGAAGAAGATCGAGGAGCTCGGCCTCGACCGGCCGGCGTTCACGTGGGCGATCAACCTCTCCTATCGCGGTCCGAAGGGCGGCGCCGCCGAGCCAGGCGACCTCGTGAGTGCCTATGCGACCATCCCGGATCGCTGGCTGCCGCAGGCCGCCGCGGCACGCGGCGCGGGCCTGGTCCAGGAGCGCGACGGGCGCTGGCACCTGACCGAGAGAGGTCGCGGTCTCGCGCAGGCGATGCATGAGTCGGCACGCGCGCATTACGCGACGCTCGCCGTGCTCCCAAATGATGAGCTCTCCCTGCTAGCGCGCCTGCTCGATCGCGCCTTCGGAGAGGCGGCGAGGTCACCCGACCCGCGCGAACGCAAACACACGCCCTTCGCGTTCGCATATCGCGGGGACGACCCGCCCGCCGGCTCTTTCGCGCAGCTCGACGCCGCCGTCTATGGGCTCTGGCAGGTGCGTGACGACTGTCACGTCGCGGCGTGGCGCGCGGCGGGAATCGCGGGACCCGACGTTGAGGTGCTCACGCGGATCTGGCGGCGCGAGGCTCCCGACGAGACGGCGCTCGCCGAGCTCCTGCCTCACCAACGTCCGGAGGACGTGCGCGCGTCCCTGGCGCGACTGCGAAAGGGTGGCCTTGTGGCGCCTGACGCGCTCGGCACGACCGAACCAGGCGCGCAGGTGCGTCAGAAGATCGAGGACGAGACCGACCGGCTGTTCTTTACACCGTGGCCCGAGGAGGTCGGCGCAAAGGGCGATTGGATCGCTGACCGGCTTGCTCGGGTGAACGCCGCCCTCGCGTAGCAGCGGCTAAACGCGGTACAAAGGCGGTCGAGCGGGCGCTCGTCTTCACAAATGGCATGCCATATGCCGGGCCTTCGTTACACATGCTTGAGCAAGAAGCTGCTCCGGCGGCACGCCCGGGGGCGCTCGGGGGCCGCATCCTCGTGGTCGACGACGACCGCGATGTGGCACAGCTGGTCACGACCGTCCTCGCGGAGGCCGGGCACCAGGTCCGCGCCATCACGGACGCGCGTCAGGCCATGGACTCCTTCAACGAGTTCCATCCGGACCTGGTGACGCTCGACGTCCTCATGCCCAGCGTCGATGGCATAAGCCTCTGCCTTCAGCTCCGGCACAACTCGGATGTTCCGATCCTCTTCCTGTCCGCGAAGGACGACCCGCCCGATCGTGTCGTCGGTCTGCGCATCGGCGCGGACGACTACCTGGGCAAGCCGTTCGACAACGACGAGCTCGCCGCGCGTATCGAGGCGCTCCTCCGTCGCGACCGCATCCACGGCGATCACGAGAAGGCTCGGCAGCTCCGGTTCGGCCGGTTCATCGTCGATCTCGCGAGCCTGCAAGCGATCGCGGGCGACAAGCAGCTTCCGCTCACGCCCACCGAGTTCAAGCTCCTACGGACGCTGGCGGGCGAGCCGGGACGCGTGTTCACGCGCGACGATCTGCTGGTCGGGGTTTGGAGCTACGAGCCTGGGAGCGACACGCGCCTGGTCGACGTGCACGTTGGCCGACTCCGCAAGAAGCTGGAGCAGGCTCTCGTCACCGAGGTGTCGATCGAGACGGCGCGGGGTTTCGGGTATCGCCTGATCGAGCGTCAGAGCTAGACACCACGATCCGGCGCGCCCGCACCGCCGTCGCGAGGTCCCGCAGCACTTCGATGGTCGTCTCCCATCCGATGCACGCGTCTGTGATGCTCTGCCCGTAGACGAGCGGCTCCGCATCGGCCTCCTGACGACCCTCCATGAGGAAGCTTTCGGCCATCACGCCAACGATCCCGCGTTCGCCTTCGGCGATCTGCCCCGCGACGTCGCGGGCGACCGTCTGCTGGCGGCGGTGATCCCGGCCGCTGTTCCCATGCGAGAGATCGATGACGATGTTGGCGGGCAGACCGGTCGAGCGCAGCGCTTCGAGCGTTCGGCCAACGCTTTCGCGTCCGTGGTTAGGACCGGGCGTGCCGCCCCGAAGGACGACGTGCGCGCTTGGATTCCCGCCGGTCTCGACGATCGCGGCGAGGCCCTGTTCGGTCACCCCCATGAAGCTGTGGGGCTCGCGCGCCGTGCGCACCGCGTCGATGGCGACCTGGACATTCCCGTCGGTCCCGTTCTTGAACCCCACAGGCATCGAGAGACCGGACGCGAGCTCGCGATGAACCTGGCTTTCGGTCGTACGCGCGCCGATCGCCGCCCAGGCGACCAGGTCGCTCGTGTACTGCGGCGATATTGGATCCACGAACTCGCAGGCGGCCGGGATCCCCATCTCGACGAGGTCCAAAAGAAGCCGGCGCGTCATCCGCAAGCCGTCGTTGATACGGAACGAGCCGTCGCGGCGAGGATCCGAGACGAGACCTTTCCAGCCCACGCTGGTGCGCGGTTTCATGAAGTACGCGCGCATCACCACGACGAGGTCGCCCTTGAGCTCGTCGCCGACCGCGCGCAGGTGGCGCGCGTAGTCGAGGGCCGCGAGGGGATCATGTATGGAGCACGGGCCGACGATCGCTATGAGGCGGTCATCCTCGAGATCCAGGATGCGCGCGAGCTCATCGCGCCATCGGGCGACAGCACGCGAGCCGCTCTCGGAGAGGGCAAGCTCCTCGAGGATGATCGCCGGCGGGACGAGCGGGCGATAGCCGGTGACCCGGAGGTCGCGCGTCTTCATCGCACTATTGTTCCCGACGTGCCGCTCTACGGCTACCGCGGAAAGACGCCGAAGGTCGCCCCCGATGCGTTCATCGCCCCCACGGCCGTGCTCATCGGCGACGTGACGGTGCAAAGTGGCGCGTCGGTGTGGTTCGGGACGGTCCTGCGCGGCGACATGGATCGGATCGTGATCGGCGAGCGCACCAACGTCCAGGACAACTCCACGATCCACACCGACGAGGGAGAGCCGACCTTGGTGGGCCCGGACGTGACGATCGGGCACAACGCGCTCGTGCACTCCAGTGTCATCGCCCGCAACGTCCTCATCGGGGAGGCCGCGGTGCTGGTGGGTGGGAACGTCATCGGCGAAGAGACGATCGTGGGAGCTGGCGCGGTGCTGCCGGAGAAGTTCTCGCCGCCCGCCCGTTCGCTCGTGCTCGGCGTCCCCGCGAAGGTGGTGCGCGAGGTGCGCCCCGAGGATGCGCGGTGGACCGTGCATGCGGCGGCGCACTACACCGAGCTCGGCCGCTGGTATCGCGAGAACCTGAAATAGCGACCCTTCGTCTCACCGGCCACGATCTCGCGATCGCCGACGTCGTCGCGGTCGCCCGCCGCGACGTCGCGGTGGGCCTCGATCGCGCCGCGGAGCGACAGGTGCAGCAAGCGGCGAAGGTGGTCGCGCAAATCGCCGATGGTGACGATCCCGTCTACGGCGTGAACACCGGCTTCGGTGATCTCGCGACGGTGCGCGTCGCGCACGAAGATCTCCGCGCTTTGCAGCGCAACCTCGTGCGAAGCCACGCCGTCGGCGTCGGGCCGGCGCTTCCCGAGGATGTGGTGCGCGCGATCCTGCTCCTCCGCGCCAATACGCTTGCGGCCGGACATTCCGGCGTACGTACGGACGTGATCGACTTGCTCTGCGACATGCTGAACCGGCGCGTCCATCCGGTCATCCCTCGACACGGGAGCGTCGGAGCGTCGGGCGACCTCGCCCCGCTCGCCCACGCCGCCCTCGTGCTGATCGGCGAGGGGGAAACGGTGGCCGAAGGGAAGCGCCGCCCCGGCGCGGAAGGGCTCAAGGCGGCCGGGCTTAAGCCGATCGAGCTCGCGCCGAAAGAGGGCGTGTCGCTGATCAACGGAACGCAGGTGATGACCGCCATCGGCTGCCTCGCGCTGCACGACGCCGAGGTGCTCGCGACCACCGCGGACATCGTCGGCGCGATGTCGGCCGAGGCCCTTCGATCGACTGATCGCGCCTGGGACGCCGAGCTGCACGCGACGCGTCCGCATCCCGGCCAGCAGGCCGTCGCGGCGAACCTGCGCTCCCTGATGGCCGCAAGTCCGAACGTCGCGTCGCATCGGGTCGGCGACCCCCGCGTGCAGGATCCGTATTCGATCCGCTGCATGCCGCAGGTGCATGGCGCGACGCGCGACGCGATCGCCTACACGCGGCGTGTCCTCGAGATCGAGATCAACGCGGTCACGGACAATCCGATCGTCTTCGCCGAGGACAACCGCGTCGTGAGCGGCGGGAACTTCCACGGCCAGCCGGTCGCCATCGCACTCGACCTCGCGACGATCGCGGTTGCTGAGCTCGCCGACATCAGCGAAGCGCGCGTCGATCGGATGACCAACGGCCACACCAGCGGCTTGCCGCCGTTCCTCACGCGCGATCCCGGGACGAACTCGGGGTTCATGGTGGCGCAGTACACCGCCGCCGCGCTGGTGACCGAGAACCGCCTGCGTTCCTTCCCCGCGTCGGTCGAATCGCTCCCGACGTCGGCGGGGATGGAGGACCATGTGAGCATGGGCGTGCACGCCGCTCACAAGCTCGTCGACGTCGTGGGCAACACGCGGGACGTCCTCGCGATCGAGGCGCTCTGCGCGGCGCAGGGGCTCGACCTGCTCGAGGCCAGGGCCGGCCCGGGCGTCGAGGAAGCGCGGCGCGTCGTCCGTGAGCGATCGGCTCGAGTCGACGAGGACCGTTCACTCTCCGGCGAGATCGGCGCGATGGCCGACGCCATCGCTCGCGAGGTCCTGATCGCCGCCGTCCGCATGCGGCTTCCCGACCTCCTGTGAAGCTCGCGCTCACGGTCAACGGCGCGCGGCGCGACGTCGACGTCCCGCCGAACGCGACGCTCCTGAGCGTGCTGCGCGACGACCTCGCGCTCACCGGCACACGCTACGGCTGCGGCCGCGGCCAGTGCGGCGCGTGCTTCGTCATCGCAGATGGGAGGGCGGTGGCGTCGTGCCTGCTCACGGCGGATCAGGCCGCGCGGATGGAAATCACCACGGTCGAAGGCCTGGCGCGCGGGGAGGATCTGCATCCGGTGCAACGCGCCTTCGCCGAAGAGGACGCCATGCAATGCGGCTACTGCACAAGCGGGATGCTCATCTCCGCCGCCGCCCTCCTCGCCCGAGATCCCTCCCCCGACGAGGTCGCCATCCGCGACGCCCTGGCTGGCAACCTCTGCCGGTGCGGCGTGTATGGACGCGCCGTTCGCGCGGTGCAGAGAGCGGCGTCCTGATGTGGGATCGGAGCGATCCTGAGCGGCTCGAGCAGCGCATCCGTCTCGAACGCGACGGCACCGTGACGGCGTTCTCGGGCAAGATCGACTTCGGCCAGGGGATCCGGACGGCCTTCGCGCAGCTCGTCGCGGACGAGCTCGACGTACCCATCGATCGCGTGCACGTCGTCCTCGGCGACACGGCGCAGGTGCCCTTCGACTTCGGAACGTTCGGGAGCCACTCGATCGCCCAGGAGACACCGCGCTTGCGCAAGGCCGCCGCGTTCGCGCGCCGGCAGCTGCTCGAGCGTGCGAGCGCGAAGCTTCGCGTACCCGTCGACCGGCTCGACACCGATCGCGGCACGGTCGTCGAGCGCGGAGACCGGAGGATCCCGTATGCGGACCTTCTCAATGGCACGCCACTCACCGGGGCCGTACCCGACCAGCTGCCACTCATGCCGGATTCGCGCCGGCGCTACGTGGGTCAGCCGTTGCCTCGCATCGAAGCGCGCGACATCGTCACCGGCCGCGCGACCTTCGTGGCGGACGTCCGCCTTCCGGGCATGCTGCGAGGAGCGATTGTCCGCCCGCCCGGCCGCGGCGCGAAGCTGCGCTCGTTGAACGACGAGGCCGCGCGAAAGATGCCGGGCGTCGTCGCGGTCATCCGCGAGGGCAATGTCGTGGGCGTCGTGGCCGAACGCGAAGAGCAGGCCCGCGCTGCAGCGGCGGCGGTCGAGGCCGAATGGCATCTTGTCCCGGTCGAGGGGCCGAGCGCCGACGTGCCGATGCGGTCCGACGCCGGCGTCGACCGGGCGCTTGCGCGCGCATCCCTGCGGCTCGCGCAAACGTATGTCCTGCCGCCGATCGCGAACGCACCGATCGGTCCGAGTGCGGCGGTCGCGGATGTGCGACCGGATGGCGCGACGATGTACGTGGGCACACACCGGCCGTTTGGCGTCCGCGAGCAGGTCGCGAAGACCGTGGGGCTGCCCGAAGACACGGTCCGCGTGTTGCCGCAGATCACGAGCGGTTCGTACGGGCGCAACAGCCATCCCGATGCCGCGATCGAAGCGGCGATCCTTTCGAAGGGCGCCGGGCGGCCCGTGCTCCTGCAGTGGACACGCGAGGAAGAATTCGCGTGGTCGCCCTCGCGGCCGGAGGCGCTCCTTGAGGTGACCGCCGGACTCGATCCGGACGGCCGCATCCTCGCCTGGAAGTACGACGAGCACACCAACGTGCACACGGCGGCCGGGCTGGATCCGCAGGTCCTATCGGTAACGTCCGGGCGCAACGCGATCCCGCCCTACGGGCCGTTCGCGGCGAAAGTGACGCTGCATCTGGAACCGACGCGCCTGCGCACGGCGAACTTCCGATCGCTCGCGGCAGCGGAGAACGTCTTCGCGATCGAATCCTTCATGGACGAGCTCGCAGCTGCGTCGGGCCAGGAGCCGCTCGCGTTTCGTCTGCGGCATATAGAGGATCCGCGTTTCCGACGGGTCGTCGAGCGCGTCGCAGAGCGGAGTGGCTGGAGCGGAGGGACGATGCCGGCGCGCCACGGTCGCGGGATCGCGTGCACCGTCTACCACGACACGTATGTCGCGCAGGTCGCGGAGGTCGAGGTCACGATGTCGGGGCAGGTCCGCTTGCGGAGCGTGTGGTGCGTCGTCGATCCAGGCCAGACCGTCAATCCCGATGGCGTCCGGAACCAGATCGAGGGCGGCATCCAGCAATCCGCCTCGTGGACGCTTCTTGAGGAGCTACGCCACCGCGACGGCCGAGTGGTGACGACCGGCTGGGACGCCTACCCCATCGCGACCTTCAACGATGCGCCGGCGAAGATCGAGGTGCTCGTGGAGGGCGACGCCACCCGACCACCGACGGGCGTCGGCGAACCCGGCGCCGTGCCAACGGCAGCAGCGATCGCGAACGCCGTCTACGCGGCGTGCGGCGCGCGGGTGCGGCAGCTTCCGCTGACGCGCGAACGAGTGCGCAAGGCAACGGCGACCGGCTAGATCAGCGCTCAGTCTTGCGCGGCATGGCCGGCGGTGCGGGCGCGTAGGGCAACGGGATGAACTCGACGCCCGGACGCCGCTGGCTGGTCTGGGGGAAGAGGTCCATCAGGTCATAGACCTCGCGCGGCATCTCCTCCCGCACCGCGATGCCGAGCTCGCGCAGCTCCTTCACATCGAGCGCGTAGTCGTGGGTCCACTCGCCCGAGCTGAGCTTCGTCGCGATCCGCTCGGCGTCGGCCTCGGAGTGATGTTCGAGGAGGAGCCGTTTCACCGTCGCCTTCACCTGGCGAAGCGCCTTCTCCGCCAGATCACCGAGGATGAGCGTCTGGTCGTCTCGGTTCGGATTGGGCTGCGCGAGGGCACGGAGGATCGAGGCGGCAGGAAAAGCTGCCTGCTGATTCCCGAGCTGCGGGTCGACCGGACCGAGCACCGCGTTCGGGTCCATCACGATCTCATCGCCGGCGAGGGCGATGAGCGCTCCGCCGGACATCGCGTAGTGCGGCACGAAGACGGTCACCTTTCCCTTATGTCGCTTCAACGCGAACGCGATTTGCTCGGCGGCTAGCACGAGGCCGCCCGGTGTATGCGCGATGAGATCGATCGGCATATCCGGCGGGGTGAGACGAATGGCGCGGAGCACTTGCTCCGAATCCTCGATGTCGATATAGCGCGCGATCGGGAAGCCGAGAAAGCTCATCGTCTCCTGGCGATGGATCATCGTGATGAGGCGAGTCTTCCGACGCTGCTCAAATGAATGGAAGGCGCGGTTCCGCCGGAGCTCGAGCATCTGTTTCTGGTACAGGGGAACGAAGAACTGGGCGAGGATGAAGAGCCAGAACAGCCAGGAAAGATCCGGCACGAAGACAGGATGCGCTTTTCGCGTATGCGCCGCCTTCCCTATCGTGCTGCGGCATGGCGATCCCGCGCGGCGTGATCTTCGACCTCGGTGGGACGCTCGTGCACTGGTCGGATTGGGAGACCGGCGCCGATGCGAAGTGGGCGGCCTCCTATGACCACCTGGTCACCCAGTTCGCCGATCGTCGGTGGCCATCACGCGATGCGTACGTGCTGGCGATGCGCGAGGCCGAGCGCGAGCACTGGAAGCGGGTCGACACCGAGCGATGGAGCGGGCCGCCCACGGGCCTCGTTCGTGAGGGCTTCGACCGGCTCGGGGTGCCGGTGAGCGGAGCGGAGCTGCTCGGCGCGATGGACGGTTACGCGAAGGCGATCGCTGGATGGTCGTCCGTCGATCCGGATGCGGTCGCGACGCTCACGCTGCTGCGCGACCGCGGCTACCGGCTGGGCCTCCTGTCGAACACCTGGTGGGCCGCCGATTGGCATAACGCCGATCTCGCCACCCACGGTCTCGCCGCTCTGATCGACGCGATCCTCTACACCTCCGACCTTCCGCACTCCAAGCCGCATCACACCGTGTTCGAGGAGGCCGCGAAGCGGCTCGACGTCAGGCCCGACGAATGCGTGATGGTCGGCGATCGCATGGTCGACGACGTCTCCGGCGCCCTCGAGGCCGGCATGCGCGGCATATGGAGAAAGAATGAATCCGGTTTCCCATCGTCGATCGCTGTGCCCTCCGCCGAGATCACTCGCCTCTCCGAGATCCCCGAGCTGCTGCAACGATGGGGCGGGTCGTAGCGGGTACGGCGCGGCGGCGCCGAAACCCTCTCAACGCGGCGGTATCCCCAGCCGCATCGGCCGGGGACCCCTCCGCCGCGCGGGGGCCCTCGGCGCCGCCGCGCCGACGCTGCGCGTGGGCATCACGCGAGCCCCTACTCGCGTACCACGATCGGGAGTGGGGTGTGCCGCAGCATCGCGATCGAACTCTCTTTGAGTTCTTGGTTCTCGAAGGCATGCAAGCCGGTTTGTCGTGGGAAACGGTTCTACGCAAGCGCCCGGCATTCCGGCGCGCATTCGCACGCTTCGATCCCGTCAAGATCGCAGGGTTCCGAGCGCGCGAGGTCGCGCGTCTCATGAGGGACGAGTCGATCATCCGCAATCGCGCCAAGATCGAGGCGGCGATCACGAATGCGAAGGCGTTCGGCGAGGTGCGTCGCGAGTTCGGTTCATTCGATCGCTACGTGTGGGCATTCGACGACAAGGTTGCGCTCTCCAAAGACCTGAAGAGGCGCGGGTTCGCGTTCGTCGGCCCGACCATCGTCGAGTCGTTCATGCAGGCTGTCGGCATGCGCAACGACCACGAGCGCGGGTGCTACCGCCGGCGCGAGATATCCCCCCGTTCGAGGGATAAGCGGGCGGGCACACACGTGTAAACCTCCTACGAGAACCTGGGAGGCGCGACATGACGTACATACCCGAGCCCGACCCGACGCCCCTTCGCCTGCGGTTGGGAACACGCGCGGAAAGCTTCTGGCAGCAGTCGGACGTGACGCCCGAGATCGCCGACGCCTTGGCCGATTCCCTCGAGTATCAGGGAGCGGACGCCGACGCGGATTATGTCGCGGCCGAGGAGACGCCGCGCGCTCCGAACCTCAGAACGCAAGACGCGGACGCGCCGGTCACTGCGCCAGCACGGGCCGCGTGGAGCGAAGGTCTCGACCGCGCGGTCGCACAGACCGATCGCCGCGTGGACCAGTGGCTCGCGGATCAACAGAGCCGGCTCGTCGCGGGACTCGATCTGATGCTGGCGCAGCTCAAGGAGCAGCGACGTGCCGAGGCAGCGCGCCTCGAAGCCTGGACGATCGAAGAGCGCGAGCGGGTCCAGCGCACACTGGCCGAAGAAGAGGAGCGGTTCCGCGAACGGCTGATGAACGAGCTCACGGCCTTCGAGGAGCAGCTCGCCCTGCGACTGTACGAGCAGGAGGAGCGTCTGGCGCGATGGTGGGACCAGGCCGAGCAGGTCGCGCAGGCGCGATTTGCGGACCTCGGACTCTCCGCAACAGGGGTAACCGTCAAGCCCGATTAGCGGACCCTCGCCGCGATCAGTTGCTCCGTCGATAGATGACGCGCCCTCCCAGCATGGTCAGGTCGACGCGGGTCGCCCGGATCTCCTCCGCTTTGAGGGAGAGGATGTCGCGCGAAAGCACGACGAGATCCGCAAACTTGCCTTCGCTGATGGTGCCCTTGCGATCTTCCTCGTACGACGCGTAGGCCGGAGTCGACGTGTACGCCGCGATGGCCTCGGGGACGGTCAGCGCCTGGTCGGGGTGCCATTCGCGGCCGACCGCGAGCGCGATGTTCTCGAGCGGCGCAAGCGGGGTCGCGCGCTGTTCGTTGAAAGACCCCGGCCAGTCCGAGACCAGATCGAGGCGCGCTCCCGAGTCGAGGAGCGACCGCCACGCGTGCGCGGTCTTCGAGCGCTCCGGACCGAGACGTCGCTCGACCGAGCGGACGTCGTTCACCAGGTGCTGTGGCGTGACGTCCGCGATCAGCCCCAGCCCTCCGACGCGTTGGATCTCGCGCGCGCTCGGGTACCAGGCGTGGATGACGCGGAAGCGCCGGTCGCGCATTGGATTGGCATGGACGGCCGCCTCGTACCAATCGAGCAAGAGGCGGTGGGCCCGATCGCCGATGGTGTGGATGACGGGATCAAAGCCGGCCTGGTCGGCGCCGGCGATGTCCGCGGCGATCGTCTGCTCGTCGACGAAACGGAAGGTGAAATCCCCCGCATGGTCGGGGTCATTCGTGTACGGCCTCTCCATGAGGAAGCCGTCGATGAATGCCTTGAGCCCACCAAACCGGATCAAGCCGTCGTCAGAGCGCGGCGCGATCCCGCAGCGCAGGATGTCGCGCCATACCGCTAGGGTCAGGAAGGCGTAGACCCGGACCGTCAGGTCGTCGCGGCGCTGCAGCTCGCGGAAGATGTCGAGGTCGGTGGCGCTGCGCTCGACGTCCGTGTGGAAGACGTGAATCCGCGAGACCTCGGGCAGGCGCGCGACGTCGTGGATCGACGTGATCCCTACGCTCCGCAGGTCCTCGAGGGCCGCGCGCGCGCCCACGAGCATGTACTCCAGGCTCGCGGGCGGCATGAGCTCGACGATTCGCTCGCCTGCGCGACCGTGAAGGACCCCCGTCGGCTCACCGGTCGCCGGATCGCGCTCAACTCGACCTCCTCGCGGATCGGGAGCGCCAGCGGCGAATCGCGCACGCGTCAGCGCAACCGAGTTCGCGACATACGCGCCGTCCACGCGACGCAGCAGAACCGGGTGTCGCGGAGCGGCAGCGTCCAGCGCGTGGCGATCGATCGGCATGGGGGCGGGGCGTGCGCGCCCGGCGCTATCAGCTGCCCACGCCTCCGCCGCGCCGAGGTCGCCGCCCGTCATCCAAAGGCCCTCCGGCACGCGCTTCGCCGCGGCCGCGACCTTATCGATCGCCTGACGCGCCTCACTTTCTTCATAGAGGCCAACCCGGAACATCCACGCGGCGGCATTCCCGAAGTGCGTATGCGCGTCGATGAACCCCGGCAGCAGGAGCCGTTCGCCAAGCTCGATGACCTGCGTCGCCGGTCCCTGCAGTCCGAGCACGTGGGACTCCGGACCGACAGCAACGATGCGATCACCGCGGACGGCGACCGCTCGCGCCTCCGGCTTACTCGGGTCGACGGTCCAGACCCTTCCGCCGCGAAGGATCAGGTCGGCGGGTTCGGCCGTCGTTACCCGGTGCGGCGCCGCGCGTTGTGCCCGGCGCGGTACAGGTTCGCGATGACCAGGGCGAGGACCAGCACGAGCAACACCCACCCCGCGTTCTCGCGGAGCGCCTCGGAGCTCGAGGCCGCGATCAGCCAGGTGATGGCGAGCGCGGCGATTGCCCCGACTGCGAGCTGGCCATCATCGACGAGCAGCCCGTACGTGTTGTCCCAGATCGCCCGAAGCACGCTAAACATTCCGCGCCTCGACCCGTGCGCCCTGCGGCAGGAGGCCATTCAGGAGCCGCACGGCTAGCCAGCTCGCGACGAGATACGCGCCGAGGATCAACGGAATCGAGGCCGCGTCGCCCGGCCAGTGCGCTCCGACACCCTCTCCAAACCAGAAGACACCGAAGCTCGAAAGCATCGCGCCCACGCCGAACTTCATCCAGTTCTCCGGCACCGCGGTCAGGGGATGACGGAGCGCCGCCGCGAGGGCGATGACGATGATGCCGGCGGCGATGGCGCCGACGATCGCGGCATTCATCGCGCCGATGCCCTTCGCGCCGAACGCGATGACGATGAAGGCCACCTCGATGCCCTCCAGAAGGACGGCCTTGTAGGCCACGATCATCCCGACCCAATCCCACTGGGTCCTCCGGAGGCCCTGCGCGCGAAGCTCGGCGACTTCTTTCCGGTAGATCTCCTCCTCGTCGTGCAGCGCGACGATCCCCGCAAAGCGGAGTACGGCCTTGCGGAGCCAACGAAGCCCGAACAGCAGCAGCAGCGTTCCGACGAGAACGAGCAGCAGGTGCTCGGGGACGACCGTGACGAGCGCAACCCCAAGCGTTCCGACAATCACGGCGAGCGTAAGCGCGGCGAGCGCGCTGCCGGCGAGCGGCGCCCGCCAACCGCGCGTGATCCCGACCGCGAGCACGATCGTGGTCGCCTCGACGAACTCGACCGCGCTGGCAATGAACGACGGTGTCGCGGCGATGGCGAGCGTGGTGAGGTCCATCTAGCTCTCCAGCCAGACGTCGTTCATCGCTGTACCGGTGAGTCCGTCGGGGCCGGGCCTCCAGTCGTGCACCTTCGTCGACATCGCTTCGACCCGCACCTGGCTCATCACGCCGACGAACGGCAGGATCTCCATGACCCGCTTCTGCGCGTCGACGTAGGTCTGCTTGCGCTCCGGTGTGTTCAGCTCCTGCGACTGTCCCTTGGCGAGTAGCGCGTCAAGCTGCGGATCGTTCGTGTTGGAGAAGTTGCTTCCGGAGCCCCGGTTCGCCGAGTGATAGCAGACACGGAGGACTCCGTCCGGATCAATGCTCGTCGACGACGTGGCAGCCATGTTGTGCTTGTACCCGCGAACGTAATCGAGATACGGCCCGCGCTCCATGACCTGCACTTTGAGGTCGATGCCGGCGTCGCGAAGCTGCGACTGCATCGCCTGAGCGATCTCGGTCCAGGGACTGCGGAAAGTGGCGAGCGCGATCTCGAGCTTCTGGCCGCTTCTCTCGCGGATCGGGCCTGATGCTCCGACTTTCCAGCCCGCGTCCTCGAGGATCTTCTTGGCCTTCGCCGGGTCGAAGCCGAATGACTTCTCGATGGTCTCGTCGCGCGCCCAGACTCCTTCGGAGAGCGGGCCAATGGATACGTGGTGGACGCCGAAGAAGATCTTGTCGACGATCGACTTGCGGTCGACGGCCCAGTTCACGGCCTCACGCACCGCGTGGTCGTCCGTCGGCGCCTTGGTGACGTTCATGCTGAAACCGAGCGTGTGGCTCGCACGGGGTGACTGGACAAAGCGAAACCGCCGGTCCTCCTTGAGACGCGCATAGTCGGCCTCGGGGATCTCGTCGATGAAGAGGTTCTCGCCGCTCTCGAGGGTGGCCACGCGGGTCGACGGCTCGGTGATGGCGCGGAACTTCAGCTGATCGAGGTACGGCGCGGCGCGGTTCTTGAAGAGCTCGTTGCCCCAGTTGTAGTCCGGGAAAGCCTTGATCGTGACGACGCCATCGGTCGATCGGCCGGCGAACATGAAAGGCCCCGAGCCCACGGGCTCGGCCGCGACGTCGCCGGGCTTGAGCGTCGCTAGGTACTTCGGCGAAAGGACGCCGAAGAAGTAGCGCCAGAGCTGCAGCATGAACGCCGGGTACGGCTGTTTGAAGCTGAAGACCACGGTCCGCTCGTCGGGGGCGGTGATCTTGTCGATTGGCCCGACCAGCGAAACGACGGCGCCCGCCTTCGTCTTGGGATCGAGGATCCGGTCGAAGGATCCCTTCACCGCGGCTGCCGTGAGGGTGCTGCCGTCGTGGAACTTCACGTCGTCGCGGAGGGTGAAGGTGAAGGTCTTCGAGGAGTCCGTGATGGTCCACTTGGAGGCGAGCGCCGGGTAGAACTTCTGGTCGTTGTCCATCGTGATGAGCGTGTCCAGGATGTTCTGTGCGATCTCACCCGCGGCCGCGCCCGTGGTGAGCGCGGGATCGATGACGTCGATCTTGTCCCACTGGCCCCAGGTGAGCGCGCCGCCCTTGACCGGCTTGAGTACCTGCGTTGCCGTCGGGCCGGTCGCGCTCGGCGTGCACGCGAAGATCGCGATGCTCGCCGCCGCGAGCGCGGAACGGCGGAGGAACTCACGCCGGTACATGTCACCGCTCACCGTGAGCCTCCCCCATCCTTCGCGGTGGCCGCCAGCGATGCCTCGAGGATGTCGAGCCCTTCGTTGAGCTGCAGGTCGGTGATCGTGAGCGGGACGAGCGTGCGGATGACGTTCGAGTAGAGGCCGGCTCGCAGCAGCAAGAGGCCGCGCTCGCACGCCGCGCGGATCGTCGCGTCGACGATGTCCGGCGCTGGCGCTTTCGTTTTGCGATCGCGGACCAGCTCGATCGCCTGCATCGCACCGATGCCGCGCGCCTCGCCGATCGAGGCGAAGCGCTCGGCCATCGCGTCGAATCGCCCACGCAGCACGCGCCCGATCTCGCCGCCACGCGCGACGAGTCCGTCGCGCTCGATGATCTCGATGGTCTTCAGCGCCGCGACGCACGCGATCGGGTGACCGCCGAAGGTGCTTCCCAGCGTGCCCGGGCCGAGCGCATCGAAGAGCTCCGCGCGCCCGGTGACCGCGCCGATCGGGAACCCGGCACCCAGCGACTTTGAGGTCACGAGCAGATCCGGCGCGACGCCGGCGTGCTCGATCGCGAACATGCGGCCGGTCCGCGCCATGCCGGTCTGGATCTCGTCCGCGATGAAGAGGATGTCGTGACGCCGGCAGATCGCGGCGATCCGCTTGAGGAACCGAGCCGGCGGGACGACGAAGCCGCCCTCGCCCTGGACCGGCTCGATGATGACCGCGGCGACATGCTCCGGGGCAAGGTTCGTGTCGAGTGCCTGCTCGAAGAGGCGCACGTGGAGCTCCGCGAGCTCCTCCTCGCCCACCGCCGCGATCGGCCGGTAGGGATAGGGGTATGGGAGATGGGCGATATTCGGCGTGGTCGAACGCATGAAGGCCATCCGCGAGTTCTTCGTCTTGCCGGTCGCGGTCATAGCCGTATAGGTGCGGCCGTGGAACGAGTTCTGGAAGGCGATGATCCATTCGCGACCGGTGGCGGCTCGCGCGATCTTGATCGCGTTCTCGACGGCCTCCGCGCCGCTGTTCGCGAACACGCTCTTCGTCGCGACCGCCTTGCCCTCGGCGTGCGGAAAGATCCGATCGAGCTCCTGAGCGAGGCGGACGTACGGCTCGTACGTGACGACCTGCGCCGACACGTGCGCGTATCGATCGAGCTGTTCCCGAACGGCGGCAAGGATCTCGGGATGCTGGTGCCCGAGGTTCAGGGCACCGATGCCCGCGACGAAATCGAGGTAGCGCCGGCCCTCAGGATCGAACACCAGGGCGCCCGAGGCCGACGCGACGACGACCGGCGTGCCGACGTGCAGACCCTTCGGCACGTACTGCTCTCGGAGGCTGCGAACCTCCGCGCTCGAAAGTCCCGTGCGTGTTTCCGTGAGCGTGCTCACTCCATTCCCCCCATCGCGCGCTTGTCGATGCGTGCGCGCAATTCTTGAAGCTCCTCAGCGGCGGCGAGCGCCGCCGCTCGATCCTGACCCGCGAGACCGAACAGCAGGGCGTCGAGGACGACGATCGTCATCGCCGACAGGTGGAACATACCCCCGCCCGCGCGGCGCGCCGAGAGCGCGACCGTGAACTGACCGGCGAGCGCGAGGCCCAGCGTGTCGGTGATGAGGATGGACGGTAGCTTGAGCTCGCGCGCGCGTTCGAGCGTGAGCTCAGCCTCGGGGCTCGACCGGTCGTACGCGATGACGATGACGACGTCGCCGCGCCGCATATCGATCAGCGCGTCCGCGAGCGCCTGGCCGCGCGCGCCGACCGCGACGGCCGGTCGCCGCATTCGCCGTAGTCGGGCGGCGAAGTACTCGCCCAGTGGAGCATTCGGCCCGAGGCCCTGGATCACGACGCGCTGCGCGCCAGCGATGAGCTTCAACGCCCGCGCGAAGTCGGCGCCGCGGAGCGTCTCTCGCGCGTCGTGCAGCAGCTGCAGCTCGGTCGCGAGAACATGCTCCAGAACGAGCGACGGTTCGTCGCCCAGGTCCTCGATGCTGCGGCCGAGGCGGAGCGTCGGTGTCGCGCGCGAGCGGAGCGCGTCCTGCAATTCAGCCTTGAGCGCGGGAAGCCCGCTGTACCCGAGAGACTGCACCGCGCGGATCACGGTCGCGTCGCTCGTCTCGAGCTGCCGGGCGATCTCCGCGGCGGAGAGGAAGACGGCCTCCTCGCGATGCTGGGCGAAGAATGACGCGACGCGCTCTTCCCCCGGGCTGAGGGTCGGGCGCGCCGCGGCAATGCGCTCGTCGAGGGAGGCTCCTGCCTCTGTAGCGTTCGCTGCCGTTGCCACCGCCGGACTGTAGTGTATGCTGCGGGCACATTTCAAGGGGGTCGGTCAAATGGAGTTACCGGTCATCGAGGTGAGCGGCGATCGTCGGGAGATCGGCCGTCAGCACGCCCGGCATCGGTGAGGAGCTACGCGGTATCGCCGAGGGCGCGGGCGCCCGGTACGAAGAAGTGCTGGCGCTGAACGCGCGAGGCGAGCTGTCGCATAGCAATCCATTCGCGGAGTCGGAGGAGAACGCCGAGGGCTGTTCGTCCTACGCGATCCTCCCCGAGGCGTCCGCCGACGGTCACACCTACGCCGGACAGAACTGGGACTGGCTCGCCGAGACGGCCGAGACGGTGATCCTGCTCAAGATCACGCAACCGGGGATGCCCACCCTGTTCATGCAGACCGAGGCTGGGCAGATCGGCCGCCACGGCGCCAACTCCGCAGGTATCGCGCTCAACGCGAACGGCCTCGGAGCCCGCTTCGGCAAGGGCATGGCCATCCCACAGCCGTTCATCCGCCGCAAGATCCTCGAGTCGGCGGATATGCAGAGCGCGCTAAAGGCCGTTTTCGACTCGAAGCAATCGGTCTGCACGAACCTGGTGATCACCCACCGCGACGGATTTGCGATCGATCTTGAGACGACGCCAGCGCGTCATGGCTGGATGTACCCGACCGAGGGCATCCTCGTGCACACCAACCATTTCATAGCCTTCGTTCCGGAGCAGATCGCGGCGACGTACCGACCGTTCTCGGTCAACTCGCTCTGGCGTCTCGATCGGCTCAAGCGGGGCCTCGAGGCCGTCCGCGACGCGAAGGACTCCGCCGGCGTATACCAGGCGATCGTCATCGCGCTGCGGGACCACTTCGGCTATCCGAACTCGCTCTGCAAGCACGACGATGCGCGCCTTGGGACAGGCGACCGCTATCACACGATCGCGTCGAGCATCGTCGACCTGACGAACGGCGACTACTGGCTCGCGGCAGGACCGCCCTGCCAAGGGACATACGAGCGTATCTGGAACGTTTACCAGGAGGAGCCCGCCACCACGCGACCGCTCGCGGCTATCAGCTAGGGCCCCGTGCTCGACTGGCTCTCCGCGGACGGCAAGAAGCTCCTTGCCACGCGCGTCCTGCGGACCTTCGCGTACGGCTACCTCGCGGTCGTCCTCGGGCTGTATCTGGACCAGCTCGGCATGTCGAAGATCCAGATCGGGCTGATCTTCACGGCCGCGATCGCGGGCTCCGCGCTGATGACGGTCCTCTGGTCGCTCGTGGCCGACCGGTACGGACGGCGCCGCACGATCCAGACGATGGCCGTGCTGATGGCGGTGGGCGGCCTGCTCTTCGCGATCACGAGCGATTTCTGGATCCTGGTCGTCGGCGCCTTCACCGGCACGATCAGCGCGACGAGCTCGGAGGTCGGGATCTTCCAAACCGTGGAGCAGGCCATCCTTCCGCAGACCGCGCCGAACGAGCGACGGACCTGGCTCTTCTCCATCTACAACACCGCGGCCAATTTCGCGGGCGCGCTCGGGTCGCTCGCGGCCGCGTCAGTCGGTTTCTTCGCCGCGCAGGGACTGCACGGAGTCGACGCTTACCGCCCGCTCTTCGTCCTCTATGCGGTTGTCGGCCTGCTGAATCTCGTGATCTTTCTCACGCTCAGCGACCGCGTCGAGCTCGCCAAGGTGGAGGGCGAGCGACGCTTCCTCGGGATCCACCGGTCCTCGGGTACCGTCGCCAAGCTCTCGCTCCTCTTTGGCCTCGACGCCTTCGCGGGAGGGTTCGTCGTGCAGTCGGTCGTTGCGTACTGGTTCTTCCTGCGTTGGGGTTTCGATCCGACGACGCTGGCGGTGATTTTCTTCTGGGTCGGCGTGCTCTCCGGGCTATCTCTTCTTCTGGCCGGCTGGCTCGCGGAGCGCATCGGCCTGCTCAACACGATGGTTTTCACACACCTGCCGTCGCAGATCCTGCTCGTGCTGGTGCCGCTCGCGCCGGTGTCCTGGTTGGCGGTCGCGCTCTACCTGGCACGGATGAGCGTCTCGCAGATGGACGTCCCGACGCGCCAGTCCTACACGATGGCGGTCGTCGATTCCGATGAGCGAACCGCGACGGCCGGGATCACGAACGTCGCGCGGACGACGGCGACGGCGATCTCGCCGACGTTCGCCGGGATGGCCTTCAGCGCGGCCGCGCTCGGCCTGCCCTTCTTCATCGCGGGCGCCCTCAAGATCGTCTACGACATCGCGATCTATTTCACGTTCCGCGACGTCCGACCGCCCGAGGAGATCGAACGGCGCCAGCGCCGGCAGGCCGAGCGGACCCTGGCATCGGGAGCCGACTGAGATGGACCGCGAGCTGCGCCTCTATTCCGGCCGCAACCGACCCGACCTCACACCGGTCTACCTGCTCTTCGAGCGGCTCACCGGCATCAAGACGAGCGTCGACAAGGTGTACCACCACGACGTCGAGAAACGGATCGTGGCCGAGCGCGCGGACCCGCAGGCCGATCTCCTGGTGACCAACAGCCAGCTCGCGGTCGAGCTCGCGCGCGGGGCGGGGATCTTCGAACCGTACGCATCGCCGGTGGCGAAGACCTACCCCTCCTGGCTGCGGGCCTCGGACTTCGCGTGGCTCTCGTTCACCGCGTGGCCGCGGGCCGCCATGGTCAATCGCGCGGTCCTCGCCGACAGCGCGGCGTGGCCCGTACGTCTCGAGGATCTAACGGACGCGCGCTTCCGTGACGCGGTCGCGTGCGCCGCGCTCGTCGAGATGACGACGGTCGCGCAATTCGCCGCACTGCGCGTCGTCAAGGGCGACGCGTACGTGACGCGGCTCCTGGACGCGCTGCTCGCCAACGGAATGCGGATCTACGCCTCCAACCTGCGCACCCGCGAAGCGCTCGCTCGTGAGCGAAAGGCCGTCGCCATCGCGAACTCCTCGAACATCCACGTTTTCTACATGGAAGGGAACCCCGTCGGTGAAGCCTGGCTCGACCAGGCTCGGAATGAAACGGGTACGCACGTCGAGGCGCACACCGTCGCCCTGCTGGCGGGCGCGAAGCATCCCGCGGAGGCCCGCGCCTTCGTGGACTTTCTGCTCTCGGTGGAGATCCAGACCCTGCTCGCCCGTCTTTTTGGCGAGACTCCGGTCAATGCGGAGGCGGCGCACGGGCCGGTCCGGCCGCTCTCGAAGATCAAGCGGATGGATGCGCCGCTGGGGCAAGTTGCGCCGCTCATGGAGAGCACGGTCAGGCTTCTGCGCGACAAAGGCTTCGATGTGAGGGACGATTCCGGCTAGCAGGGGGAGGCCAGGGTGGCGAAGTTCATCTCGCAGCGCCTCGTCGAATCCGTTCCGGTCCTCCTACTCGCGTCGCTGCTCGTCTTCGCCATCCTGCATCTGGTCCCCGGCGACCCGATCGACGCGATGATCGGCGCCGCGTCGTTCGGCGTCGGGGACCGGGCTGCGCAGGAGCGGCTCGTCGCAAGTCTGCGCGAGCAGCTCGGACTCAACGACCCGCTGCCGCTCCAATACGTCCACTGGCTCTGGAACGCGACGCACCTCGACCTCGGCGAGTCCTTTATCCGACATCAACCGGTCATGAAGCTCATCGGCGACCGGCTCCCGAGCACGATCGAGCTCGCGGGGTCCGCGCTCGTCCTATCGGTGCTGCTCGGGGTCGCACTCGGGATCGTGGCGGCCATCAGGCGAAACTCGCCGATCGACCGATTGGTCATGCTCGTCTCACTCGGCGGTGTCTCGATCCCGAGCTTCGTCCTCGCGATGGTCCTCATCCTCGTGTTCTCGGTCACGCTGGGGTTCGTACCCGCGACCGGCTCGGGCAGCCTCGACCGCCTGATCCTGCCGATGCTCGTGCTCGGCTACGAGGGCATCGGCCTCATCGCAAGGCTCACGCGGGCGTCGCTGCTCGACGTGCTCGGCCGCGAATACGTGCGCACGGCGCACGCGAAAGGCCTGCCGCCGCGCACCGTCCTGCTCGGCCACGCGATGCGCAACGCGCTCATTCCTGTGGTGACGATCGTCGGCCTACAGCTCGGACGCCT